>JGI11944J13513_1000010_pt1 | contig 261201 bp, 250 predicted proteins | sample TerdegcoTASludge_FD_13513 | JGI IMG/M metagenome (IMG submission 13513) | reverse complement strand
TGTTAGCCATGGTGGACAAATACGGCCTGCAGAAGGTCCTGGATACTGCCGCCCGGGTAGCCAAAAAGGGCGAATCCGTCGAATCGAAAAAATAAAAAAGGAAAAGCGCAATAAAGGGCTTGGTCAAATTAAGGCTAAGCCCTTTATTGCCACATAAAATATTTAATCTATTCTTTTGTCTTTTTTAGCTTCGCATGTAGAGAGCTGAATGGGAAATCTGTGCAATCCGGTGTTTATTATGCTTGTCTGATCGTTTGGATTGAATTATTGTGTCCTGGAATGTTCAGAAACTGATTTTTCAGATTCAATAATAAGGATTATCATTAATCTCCTTTTTGAACCTGCGATGAGCCTCATCATCAAAATCCGCGGAATCAATATCATTCTCCTGAAATTCTTTCATCATATCTCTGACTGAATAATACTCCCTTGATATGGAATTCTTTTTCCCGATATTTACAATAAAGTGATCGGAGCTATAGGTGATCTTGACATAACTTTTTTCTTCTTCCTTCAAATTCAATTCCATTATTTACGTCTCCTTTCGCCTTCCTACATGAACTCATTTGACATAAACGATTCAAACACCCCTTGTTTGAACAGGGGTGGTCTGTAAGGAAAAATCCTACATCCTGAATTGCTATTTCAGCATTTGAACAGAAATGACCGATCCTTCTTCAAGGTATGCCTTGCCTTCGGGGATTGAGGCCACTGCTGTTGCGTCGGCAAGGCAGCTTAAGCGACTGCGTTTCGGCATTGGGAAAAAGTTCGGCAACTCATCATTCATTTCAAGAGTGCCGAAAAAGAAATCAGTCCAGTCAGGATCGCCCTCGCTGAGTTCAGAGGCAAGCCTCGCAGTGATTCTGGGGAGACCGGGAGATGAGTGACCGGAAAGGGCAAGAATCCCGGGCAAGGCAATCTGGAGGAACCCCATAAGATTGGAAGGAGGGCCACCGGCAAGAATGAATACCGGCTTTTTGTCAAGAAAGCCGAGACCGGCAGCCTTGCCGGGTCCCATGCGAATCCTATGAAAGATTTCCTTCCATCCGAGCTCTTCAAGGATCGGTGCCACCATGTCGTGGTCTCCTGTCCATGCTCCTCCGCTTGTGATCACGGCATCTGTTTCTGCAGCCATTTTCTTCAAGGAATCAAAGAGGGCAGCATGGTCATCCTTTACAATCGTGATGCGGGTGTTCATCCTGTATATATTGCACCATCCTGCCAAGGTCGTGATATTGCTTGCGTAGAGCTTGCCCTCTGTCAATGGGGTGCCCGGAGCGACGATTTCGTCGCCTGTGCCTATAATTCCGACAACTGGATTTCTAAAGACAGGAACAATAGAGTGTCCCGCCGCTGCCAGGAGACCCGCCAGAATGGGTGATATTTGCTGGCCTTTACGGAGTATGCATTTCCCGAAAGCCACATCGCTGCCACGCCTCAGAATATTCTTGGGTTCGGCGAAGGCCTCGATCAGCACTTCATGGACTCCCTTCTTTACATATTCTTCGGCCACCACGCCGTCAGCTCCCGTCGGGATAGCGGCTCCCGTCAATACCCTGACCGTTGTGCCGGGTTCAACCTGAATATTGTTTTCGCCTCCCGCAGCCATGGAACCAAGGACATGAAGTCGAACCGGAGTTTCAGCCGTAGCTTTTGCTACATCATGGGACAGCACCGCGTAGCCGTCTTTACGGGATGAATCCATGGCAGGGGAATCCACCAGGGCGTGGAGGTCCGAGGCTGCTACGCGGTCAACACTGTCAATCAAGGGAACATTCTCAGCAGACAGCGGTTTTATATTTTCCAACGTCAGACACAAGGCATCTTTAAGGCCCAGAGATATGCTTTTCATGGCAACTTTCGTGTTGGCAGGTTAACAAAAACAATTTTTGTGTTCAAGCGGGCCTTTTCCGGTAAGAACAGCGATGTTCCATTTCAGGAATAAGTTGAACACAGGGAAAGTGGGAAAGGCCGCCTTGAGGGCAAGAAAATGATCGAAAAGAGCTTACCCCCAAGGGGGATCGTCCCGATCCCGGCGGGTACCGTCCGGGTCTGACTTGCCTTTCCCGGGGTAAAGAAACTAAGAGAGTGTATATATCATCTGAGGCATAACGTCAAAACAAATTCTAATGACCACAATCAGCATTAATAATTAGTATATTTTGAAATCAGATTCGCTTCCCGGGGGAAAAATCTTTTCTTGACAATCACGTCTTATCAGTATAGTTACGAATCCTCTTGAAACTTAACAATGAAGGGCTGGTGACGGGTTTGATTCCCTTCACTAAACCCGCGTGCGTATGGATATTGACGGATTTTGCGCCCGTAGCTCAGCTGGATAGAGTCGCAGACTTCGAATCTGTTGGTCGTAGGTTCGAATCCTACCGGGCGTACCATACGTATCCCGCCGGAAAAGCTGTTTTACAACATAATTCAGCATCTCCAATCCTTAAAATTCCTTTGTAAATAAATATTTGTTGACTAAGTTCATGTAGCATATTAATGATGAAAAGCAGTAATAAATCTTCAGGATCATTGATTAGATTGGATAAAAAGCATATTTACATACAGACACTCGGCTGTCAGATGAATGTTCACGATTCTGAACAGATTGCGGCACTGATGGAGGAAAAAGGGTATATCTGTACGGAGGATGCAAACGAGGCGGATCTGATTATACTCAACACATGCAGCATTCGGGAAAAGGCGGCTCAGAAGGCAAAAAGTCAACTGGGGCGGTACCGAAACCTGAAGAGAAAAAAAAGAAATCTGCTCATCGGTGTGGGGGGGTGTCTCGCTCAACAACTGGGGGATGAGCTTCTTACAAAAGTGCCGGATATCGATTTTATTTTCGGTACACACAATATTCACCAGCTTCCGGATTTCATTTCCAGGATAGAAAAAAGCAGAAAAAAAATTGTGGAAACGACTCTTCATCCCTCTACGCCGTCCATCGGTGTGTTGGCTTTGCCTTGTAATGGTCAGGTTTCAAGTTTTGTGACGATCATGCAGGGATGCAATAATTTTTGTTCGTATTGCATTGTTCCCTACGTCCGCGGCCGTGAAGAAAGTCGACCCCCGGAAGATATTATCCATGAAATCAGAATGCTGGCCGACCACGGTGTTAAGGAAGTCACGCTTCTCGGACAGAATGTCAACTCCTATGCGAGAAAGACAAGTGGAGAGATGGGCTTTGCGGAACTGCTTCGGGAAATTGAAAAGATCAAAGGAATTGAGCGGATGCGGTTTACCACGTCTCATCCTAAGGATCTTTCCGAATTCCTCATTACTGCGTTTTCAGATTTGAGCAAGTTGTGCCACCACATTCACCTGCCTTTTCAATCAGGATCAGATCGGATTCTTGCCTTGATGAACCGTGGATATACGAAATCGGACTATCTGGCAAAAGTTGAACGTTTGAGAACAGTCTGCCCAGATATCAGTATTACTGCAGATGTCATTGTCGGATTTCCAGGCGAGTCGGACGAAGATTTCAAAGAAACAATTGACATGATGAATCAAATCAGATTTGATAATCTTTTTTCATTTAAATATTCGGAACGGGAAGGAACCGCAGCCGTAAAAATGGACGGAAAAGTGAGCGAACCGCTCAAGCTTGAAAGGCTGCAGATTTTACAGGCACTTCAGGAACAGCATACATTGGAGAAAAACAAGGCGATGGAAGGAAAACAGGAAGACGTCCTGGTGGAAGGATTCAGTAAAAATTGCCGAAAAGACCTTACTGGACGAACATCGACGAATAAAATCGTCAACTTCAGCGGGTGTGTTGATCTTATTGGAGACATGGTGTCCGTGCTCATTAAAGAAGCCTATTTGCATTCCCTCAGGGGAGAAATGCTCTGCGAGGAGGTCGTTCATGCAAATTGAAATGAAAGTGTCCGGACTGACGATTGATCCGATTACCAATACGCCGATTGTAATTCTGAAGGATTTTCAAGAGAAAAAGGTCATACCCATCTGGATCGGCATATTCGAAGCAAGCGCAATCGCCACGGAACTGGAAAAAATCAAATTTTCCCGGCCCATGACGCATGATCTCCTTTGTGATCTTTTGAATGTTCTGGAAGCCATGGTATCCCGGATAGAAATCAATGATGTCAGGAACAATACATTTTACGCGCACATTGTACTGGTGAAGGACGGCCATAACTATATTGTGGACTCCCGCCCGAGTGATGCCATTGCCCTCGCGTTGAGAGCGAATGCTCCCATATTTGTTCACGATAAAGTCATCGAAAAAGCCAGAAATATCGACTTCGGCCCGAATGCCGGTGACGTTGATGATCTCAAACAGGAAAAGATGAAGGAATTTCTTGAAAATCTGTCCAACGACGATTTCGGTAAGTATAAGATGTAAAATTCCTCATTTCATATAGAAAATAAAGAAGGATATTTCGTGTGCCATCCGTGTATGGGCGGGGTCATGGCCCGCCGCCGGGGCGAATTTCAGGGCGTTTCGTGCCATCCGTGTATGGGCGGGGTCATGCCTCGCCCATACATTTATTTTGGCTGGAAGCCGGCGCCTATTAATCTACTGCGACAGGGTGCCTCCGGATATTGAGCCTTCGTGAAAACCGCGGGTGTTTAAAAATGCGGAATCAGCGCTGCAGGCAGTTCATAAAACCATATGGTCAGTGAGCCCGTTGATTATTGATGAATAGATCTTTTACGGGAAAATTGATAAAGACTCCTTGAGGCGATGAATGGATGAGCTAATCAAAGAATTTGATCGTTACATGGACTTGGAGAGAAATCTCTCAACGCACACACGAAAAAATTATTTAAGCGACTTAAATCAATTCAAAATATATCTTGAAGAAAATCATCGTGTTCCAACCGAATTAAAAACAGAGGCCTGGCAGAATGTAGATTATATGATGGTAAGAGCGTTTCTTGGGGCTCTCTATCGGCGCAGAGTCAAGAAAGTGACGATAGCCCGGAAACTGGCTTCTCTTAGAGCTTTTTTCAAATATCTGCATCAGAAGAGAAAAATTCAATGCAATCCACTGGAAGCCGTTTCGACTCCTCGGACGGAAAAGTATATTCCCGCAGTTCTTTCAGTTGATGAAATCTTTGTCCTGCTGAATCTTCCTTTCCCGGAGGATGTTTTTGGCTTGAGGGATCGAGCGATTCTGGAGCTCTTTTATTCCAGCGGCATTCGAGTCAGTGAGCTGACAGGAATCAATGAGGAGGATATGGATTTTTCTCAGGGACTGATCAGAATCCGCGGTAAAGGGAAAAAAGAGAGGATTGTACCCATAGGCCAACCGGCAAGTGAGGCTGTCCAGCGCTATATGATGAAAAAACCTGGGAGTGAAACGTCGGGAAAGGCGGTCGCTACTTGTCCCGTACCCCTGTTTGTGAATCGCAGGCAAGGGCGGTTATCTGCACGCAGTGTGGCGAGAATTTTGAGCAAATACGTTTCCATGAGCGGTCTTCAAAAGCAAATCAGTCCCCATACGCTGCGACACAGCTTCGCCACCCATCTTATGGATGCAGGGGCTGATCTGCGGTCTATTCAAGAGCTTCTTGGCCATGAAAGTTTGTCGACAACTCAGAAATATACCGCAGTCAGTGTGAACAGGCTGATGGCCGTCTATGACAGGGCTCATCCAAAGGCCCGGGGAGGTCACTGAAAGAAAAATGCAGAAAATGAGAGGGACAACCATAGTTGCGGTTAAGCACAAAGGTAAAGTCACGGTGGCCGGTGACGGGCAGGTCACTCTGGACGTGACGGTCATGAAACACGGGGCCAGGAAGGTCAGGAGACTCTACCACGACGAGGTGATCGTCGGATTTGCCGGAACAACAGCGGATGCCTTTACGCTGTTTGATCGCTTCGATTCCAAACTGGAGCAATATAACGGGAATCTCCTGCGTGCCGCGGTGGAACTGACAAAAGATTGGAGGACGGACCGGATTCTGCGGCATCTCGAAGCCCTGATGATTGCCGTGAGCAGGGATCATTTTCTTATGATCTCCGGAAATGGCGATGTGATCGAATCTGATGACGATGTCATGGCCATTGGCTCCGGCGGACCATATGCCCTGGCTGCAGCCCGCGCCATGATCCGGTATTCTGATTTGCCGGCAACGGAAATCGCCAGGGAAGCGGTTCAAATTGCTTCAGAAATCTGCATTTATACAAATGACAACATCACGGTAGAAGAACTGGATACCGAACAGGAAAGCGAACCGGTAGAGAAAAAAACACGGAGAATAAAGCCCCGGGGGTAGATAGTCGCCGGAAGGAGGCTGTTCATGTCATCAAATTCATTAACACCTGCGGAAATCGTCGAAAAGCTTGATCAGCATATTATTGGGCAGGCCGATGCCAAGCGTGCGGTTGCCATTGCCCTGAGAAACCGCTGGCGGCGTCAGAATGTGCCCGATGAACTCAGGGACGAAATCGCTCCGAAGAACATCATCATGATCGGACCGACAGGCGTGGGAAAGACGGAGATAGCTCGAAGGCTGGCCAAGATCGATAATTCTCCTTTCCTCAAGGTGGAAGCCTCGAAGTTCACCGAAGTGGGATATGTGGGGCGGGATGTGGAATCCATGATCCGTGATCTGGTGGATCTGGCCGTGAACATGGTTAGAGAGGAGGAGCAGGAAAAGGTCCTTGCTCGGGCAGCAGAGATTGCCGAGGAAAGGCTTCTGGATCTTCTGCTGCCTCCAAAGCCCGTTGAGCGGAATGTTGATGAGATGATGGCCGATCATTCCCAGTTGCCGGAAAAAAGCGAACAGGCCAAGCCCTACGATTCAACAAGAGAAAAACTGCGCCGTCTCCTGCATGACGGAAAGCTGAATGGCCGCTATGTGGATCTGGAATTGACCGAGACACGCAGCGCACCAATGATTGAAATCTTTTCTTCATCGGGCGTTGAAGATCTGGGGCTGAACCTTAAGGAAATGTTTGGGAACATGCTTCCGCAGAAGAAAAAAATCAGCCGCGTCAATGTTACAGAGGCATTGGAAATTCTGACGGAAGAAGAGGCCCAGCGTCTTGTGGATATGGATAAGGTTACCCGGACGGCACTCGATCGGGTGGAGCAATCAGGAATTATTTTTCTCGATGAAATTGATAAAGTTGTGGGGAGTGACACTCCTTCAGGACCGGATGTATCCCGGGAAGGGGTCCAGCGCGATCTTTTGCCCATTGTCGAAGGGTCAAATGTTAATACCCGGTATGGCATGGTCCGAACCGACCATATCCTTTTTATAGCCGCCGGCGCCTTCAGTTCTTCCAAACCATCGGATCTCATCCCCGAACTCCAGGGAAGATTTCCAATCCGTGTTGAATTGGATTCTCTGGGGAAGGAGGAGTTTATCCGGATTCTCAAAGAACCCAACAACGCCCTGATCAAACAGTACACGGAAATGATGGCAACCGAAGGGGTTTCGCTCTTTTTTACAGATGATTCCATTGCTGAAATTGCCGACGTCGCCGCTGTTGTCAATGAAAGAACAGAAAATATCGGTGCGAGGCGGCTGTATACGATCATGGAGATTCTCCTGGAGGATATTTCCTTCAATGCCCCAGGGTTATCAGGGCAAAAAGTTGTTATCGATGAGCAATATGTTGAAGACAAACTTTGCGATATAATTGAAGACGAAGATCTCAGCCGTTACATCCTGTAACTTGCCTTTTTCCTGGCTTTGCAGCATGGGGTGATGCCTGAGATTTATTATTTGAAGATATATTAATGAGGATGGAGTCATAATGAACACGATAGAAAAACCCACGGAAAAGGCGGAGATCCTGCTGGAAGCGCTTCCTTACATCCGTCGCTTTTACAACCGAACCGTTGTCATCAAATACGGCGGACACGCCATGGTGGATGATGAACTGAAGCAATCTTTTGCCAAAGATGTCCTGATGATGAAATATATCGGAATCAATCCCGTGGTCGTTCATGGAGGAGGACCGCAGATCGGCTCTTTTCTTAAAAAACTGGGTAAAGACTCCAAATTCATCCAGGGAATGCGGGTAACAGACGAAGAAACCATGAACATTGTCGAAATGGTTCTCGTAGGCAAAGTCAACAAGGAAATCGTCGGTCTTATCAACCATGCTGGGGGCAAAGCCGTGGGCCTGAGCGGCAAGGACGGCAGTCTCATTCGGGCGGAAAAGTATTACCTCAGTGCGGAGAAGGCAAAGGATACTCCACCGGAAATCATTGATATCGGACTTGTGGGCAAGGTTAAGGAAATTAATGCGGATTTGATTACATCCCTTGTCCGCGACGGCTTCATTCCAGTCATTGCCCCAACCGGAGCCGGAGACAGTGGGGAGACCTATAACATCAATGCCGATATCGTGGCAGGCGCCATAGCCGCCGCCCTCAAGGCGGAAAAACTGATTCTGCTGACAGATGTAGCGGGCGTATTGAATAAACAGGGCGAATTGATCAATACCATGAACAATATGGAGGCACTCGAAATGATTCATGAAGGTGTCATCGAAGGCGGCATGTTCCCCAAAGTAAAATGCTGCATGAAGTCATTGAGGGAAGGGGTACGCAAGGCTCATATCGTTGACGGACGGCTGAAACATGCCATTCTGCTGGAAATGTTCACCGATAAGGGAATTGGAACGGAACTCGTACTGTAATTACTTGCGGAAGGCGGTTCAAAGGACGGATTTCAAAAACTGGATAATGGAAACTCGCCCTTGGGAGGGATAGGGAATGACAACAGAGGAACTGATTGCGCTTTCTGAAAAGAATATCATGGGAACCTATCGCCGTTTTCCTATTGTTCTGACCAGGGGAGAAGGCGTTCGGGTCTGGGACAGAGATGGTAAAGAATATCTCGACTTTGTAGCCGGCATAGCGGTCTGCAGTCTGGGGCATTCTCACCCGGCCGTGGTCGAGGCCATCAAACGGCAGGCCGAAACCCTCATGCATGTATCAAATCTCTATCATATCGAGCCGCAGATTCACTTTGCCGACCAGCTCGTGAAGCATTCTTTCGCAGATAAGGTATTTTTCTGCAACAGCGGCGCTGAAGCCAATGAAGGAGCAATCAAGCTTGCACGCAAATACGCTTTTGAAAACATGGAGCCCGGCCGCTGCGAGTTGATTACTATGAAAGATTCTTTTCATGGAAGAACATTGGCAACGATTACTGCTACGGGTCAGAAAAAGTTTCAGGTTGGTTTTGAGCCCTTGCCGGAAGGGTTCAATTATGTCCCTTTCAACGACCTTGCTGCTCTGGAGGGGGCGGTGACGGAGCGGACATGCGGCGTTCTCCTCGAACCCATTCAGGGAGAGGGCGGTGTTCGAATGCCTGACAGGCATTACCTGAGAAAAGTAAGGGAGTTATGCGATGACAGGGGCATTCTGATGATCCTCGACGAAGTGCAGGTCGGCATGGGACGCACCGGACATTTATTTGCTTATGAACACGATTCGGTGACACCGGATATCATGACACTGGCCAAGGCGTTGGGAAACGGCTTCCCAATTGGCGCCGTGCTGGCGACTGACCGGGTTGCATCCTCTTTCGTCCCGGGAAGCCATGCCTCCACCTTCGGAGGAAATCCACTCGCCATGGCTGCAGGACTTACCGTAATGGAAACTCTCCTTGAGGGAGATATCCTGGAGAATTGTCGGCGATCAGGGAGATACTTTCTTGAAAGTCTCGAAAATTTAAAGAGGAAATATCCGTTTGTGAAGGAAGTCCGAGGACGGGGATTGATAATTGGAATGGAACTGACTGCTGAGGGAACCGATATTGTCCGTTCCTGCATGGAAAAGGGGCTGCTGATCAACTGCACGAGCGGAAATGTTTTGCGCTTTATTCCGCCGTTGATCATAACGGAAGCGGAAGTGGATCGGGCGGTTGAAATACTGGACAGGGCGATGGGAGAACGATGAAAAAGGATCTGTTAAGCATCTATGATCTTGAAGCAGGAGATTTTAAGGCTATTTTTGAGAAAGCCCGGCATCTCAAGTCGGTGCATGAGCAAGGGGTGGCTTACACTCCTCTGAAGGGGAAAACGCTGGGAATGATTTTTGACAAATCTTCAACCAGAACGAGGATTTCTTTCGAAGTCGGCATGTATCAGCTCGGCGGTCTGGCTCTTTTTCTCAGCAATCGGGACACACAGCTCGGACGGGGGGAAACGGTTGCCGACAGCGCCCGGATTATGTCACGCTACCTCAATGGAATCATGATTCGCACCTTCTCTCACCTCATCGTTGAAGAATTTGCCGCCCATGCCACCATCCCGGTGATCAACGGCCTGACGGATCTGCTGCATCCCTGTCAGATCCTGAGCGACCTCTTTACGATCATTGAGAAAAAAGGGAGTTACGAGGGTTTGAAAATCGCTTATGTGGGCGACGGGAACAACATCGCCAATTCCTGGATCAACGCTGCAGCCAGGCTCCCATTCCATTTGGCGCTTTCCTGTCCGGAAGGATATGATCCGGATTCCGGGATTCTCGACCGTGGGGTGAAGGAAGCAAAGGAGGGGGTGTCTCTCATGCGCGATCCGTATGAGGCCGTAAGGAATGCCGACGTCATCTATACCGATGTCTGGGCCAGCATGGGACAGGAAGCGGAACAGGAGGCGCGGGCCAGAGTCTTCCGGCCTTATCAGATCAGCGATACTCTGCTTTCTCCGGCAAAGAAAGACGTCATCGTCATGCATTGTCTTCCCGCGCACCGGGGAGAAGAAATTACCGCGGAAGTTCTTGATGGATTCCGGTCAGTCGTCATCGATCAGGCGGAAAACCGTCTGCATGTTCAGAAAGCGATAATGGAAATTTTGATTTAGTGAAAGGAGAAAAACAGTGGATACCGGTGTAAAAAAAGTAGTTCTTGCCTATTCAGGCGGACTGGATACTTCAGTTATCGTCCAATGGTTGATCGAAACATACGGATGCGAAGTCATTGCCTTCGCCGCGGACGTCGGTCAGAAGGAAGAACTGGAAGGATTAAGGGAAAAAGCCATAAAAACCGGGGCCAGTAAAATCTATATCGAGGATCTCCGCGAAGAATTCGCCCGGGATTTTGTTTTTCCGGCACTGCGGGCCAATGCCATATACGAGGGCACCTATCTGCTGGGAACATCGCTGGCAAGACCGTTGATTGCCAAACGCCAGGTGGAAATCGCCCGGGCGGAAGGGGCGGATGCGGTTTGTCATGGGGCAACGGGCAAAGGGAATGATCAGGTCCGGTTCGAATTGACCTACATGGCCCTGGAACCAAACATCCGGATCATTTCGGCCTGGAAGGATCCAAACTGGCATTTCAAATCCCGGGAAGACATGTTTGATTACGCGGAAAAGCACAATATCCCGCTTCCTCTCACGCGGGAAAAGCCTTACAGCAGCGACCGCAATCTGTTGCATATCTCACATGAGGGCGCCATCCTGGAAGATCCCTGGGCGGAACCGCCTGAAGACATTTTTACGATATCCTTATCTCCTGAAGCAGCACCGGATAAGCCGACTTACGTGGAAATCGATTTCGAACAGGGAAATCCCGTTGCTCTCGACGGTGCACGTCTGAGTCCGGCAGCCCTGATGGAGAAGATGAATGACATAGCGGGGGCCAACGGCATCGGCCGTGTCGATATGGTGGAAAACCGGTTCGTCGGAATGAAATCCCGAGGGGTTTATGAGACGCCGGGAGGGACCGTGCTCTGGGCGGCACACCGCGCCCTGGAGTCTCTCACCATGGACAGGGAGGTGATGCTGATGCGCGATTCTCTCATTCCCAAATACGCCCAGCTGGCTTACAATGGATTCTGGTATGCCCCGGAAATGGAAGCCCTGCAGGCCTTGATCGATGAAACCCAGAAAAAGGCAACGGGCACGGTCCGGATGAAACTCTACAAGGGCAACTCTATTGTCGTCGGCAGAAAGTCCCCATATTCCCTGTATAGTGAAGACTTTGCAACCTTTGAAAAAGATCAGGTTTACAATCAGATGGATGCAACGGGGTTCATTCGGCTCAATGCATTGAGACTGCGAATCGCGGCCATGAAGAAATAAAAATGCGAAATCTGTCAGAAAGATAAGGGTTTTCACGAGAATGAAGGACAGCACGGAAAAGAGCAAACCCTGGGGCGGGCGATTTCAGGAACCGACTAACGAACTCGTGGAGGCATTCACTGCTTCGATATCGTTTGATCGGCGTCTCTATCGTTATGACATCGAAGGCAGTATCGCTCATGCCCGAATGCTGGTTCGTCAGGAAATCATAAACCGGAAAGAAGGCTTTGCCATCGTCGAGGGCCTGAAGGAGATTCAGCGGGACATTGAAACCGGCAGTTTTGAGTTTTCTCCTGGAGATGAAGACATCCATATGGCGATTGAAAAGGATCTGATCCGACGCATCGGCGATGCGGGGGCAAAACTGCATACCGGTAGAAGCAGAAATGATCAGGTCGCCCTGGATGTCCGCCTCTATCTTCGGGCTGAAATCAAAGAGATTCTTGAGTTTATGAAGGTGCTCAAAGGAGCCTTCCTTGAGCTGGCAAAGAAAGAGGCGGAAACCATCCTTCCCGGCTATACCCATCTGCAGAAGGCGCAGCCGGTCCTTCTGGCTCATTATCTTCTTGCCTGGCGGGAAATGCTCGATCGTGATGAATCACGCCTGCGGGATTGTTACCGCCGTGTGAATGTCCTCCCTCTGGGGGCTGCTGCACTGGCCGGGACCTCTCTACCCATTGACCGAGCCTATGTCGCCCGGCTGCTCAAATTTCCCGAAATATCCCGCAACAGCATGGATACAGTTTCCGACCGCGATTTCGTTGCCGAATTTCTCTTTGCCTCCTGTCTGATCATGATGCACCTGAGCCGTTTCTGTGAAGATCTGATCCTCTGGTCCTCAGGGGAATTTAATTTTGTGGAAATCTCCGATGCCTTCACGACGGGCAGCAGCATCATGCCTCAGAAAAAGAATCCCGATGTGGCGGAACTGATTCGGGGCAAGACAGGAAGGGTGTATGGCAATCTTATCGCTTTGTTGACCCTGCTGAAGGGACTGCCCATGACCTACAACCGGGACCTTCAGGAAGACAAAGAACCCCTTTTCGATACCGTCGATACGGTGAAGGCCTGCCTTCAGATCCTTGCGGAAATGATTCGAAACATGAAGTTCAACCGGGAAAAGATGAGGCAGGAAGCCGAGGGCGGATTCTCCACAGCGACGGACTTGGCTGAATATCTGGTGATGAAAGGCATTCCGTTCCGGGAAGCCCACGGCATCGTCGGGAAGCTGGTCTCTTTTTGCAGTGAATGCAAGAAGGAACTGGCGCAGTTGTCCATGGAGGAATTTCAAAGGTTCTGTCCGGTGATCAACGAGGATATTCATGATCGCCTTTCCGTGTCGAACTCGGTTCGGAGCAGGAAAAGCTACGGGGGAACAGCGTGTCGGCAGGTCATGGAGCAGATCCGGCAGATAGAAGAAGGGGCTTATCCCTCAACCAGGAGAAGAAAAGAAGCATGAAACGGTTCAGTTCATGTTTGAGGGGGCACGATAACCCGTCAGGACGTTGGATATCGGTTCTGTGGTTGATGGTTTTTATTCCGGGTTTGATAATGGGATGCGGTAAAAAAGCCGACCCCATGCCGCTCCGGTTGTCCGTGCCCCAGGTTGTTAATGATTTACGGGCGGAGAGGACGGAAGAGGGAATTGTTCTGCAATGGACTGCAGCAATTTCTGAAGGAAGTTTTAGAATCCTGCGCAGCGAGCAATATCCCGAAGAAGAAATCTGCGTTGATTGTCCTCGAAATTATGTGGTCATCAGCGAGTTGACCGCGAACGATCCCAAGGCAAAGAACAAAGGTTCCGGAGTAGATTATTCCTGGATCGATACCGCCGTGAAAAAAGAAAACCGATACGCTTATCAGGTTATTGTCTGCAATGCATCGGGATTCTGTGGCGGGCCGTCCAATATCGCGGATGCAGTCAAATGATGATCAGTCAATATTTCTGCCTTGTCGAAAATCAGGGAAATCAGCCGGAGCTTGAAGAAAGAGCCTGGACGGTGCAATAAATATGAATGATTTTCTATATAAAGATCAACAGTTGTGGTGTGAGAACATTCCCGTCTCTCAAATAGCAGAGGAAGTGGGGACGCCGTTTTACCTTTACAGCCACGCGACCCTGAGGAATCATTTTCGCGTGTTTGCCGAGGCTTTCGCGAAGGTGCCCTCCATCATCTGTTTTGCGGTCAAGGCCAATTCCAACCTGGCGGTGCTCAGGGTCCTGATCGCCGAAGGTGGCGGGGTCGATATCGTGTCGGGCGGCGAGCTGTACCGTGCTCTTCAGGCCGGAGTGGAACCGGGAAAAGTCGTGTATTCCGGGGTGGGAAAGCGCATGGATGAAATCGAATACGCCCTTCGTTCCGGAATTCTCATGTTCAATGTTGAATCGCTGCAGGAACTGGAGGTCATCAATCGATGTGCACAGAATCTGGGTGTCAGCGCGGGCATTGCCCTGAGGGTCAATCCGGATGTGGATCCCAAGACGCATCCTCATATTTCAACAGGCCTCAAAGAAAACAAATTCGGAATCGATATTGAGCGCTCTCTGGAAACCTATCGTCACGCAAGGTCTCTCCAGCATCTTGATATCAGAGGGGTAAGCTGTCATATCGGCTCACAGGTTACTCGGTTGTCGCCATTTCTTGAGGCCCTGGAAAGACTTTCGCTGTTGGTTCATCAACTGAAACGGGAAGATTTCGACATCCGCTATGTAGATCTGGGGGGCGGGCTCGGAATTACCTATAATCAGGAAATGCCGCCTCATCCCTCGGAATACGCGAAAGCCATTTTAGAAACATCCCGGGATCTGGATTGTACGTTCATATTTGAGCCGGGAAGGGTGATCGTCGGCAACGCCGGGATACTTGTCACCCGGGTTCTTTATACAAAAAGCAATGATAACAAGAATTTCATTATCGTCGATGCGGGAATGAACGATCTCGTCCGGCCGAGCCTCTACAACTCATTTCATGCGATCCGGCCGGTCATCGAGGAAAACCGTAAAGAGATCATCGCCGATGTTGTCGGTCCCATCTGTGAATCCGGTGATTATCTGGCCAAAGCCAGAAAACTAAAAGACTTCCATCGGGGAGACCTTCTTGCTGTATTCAGTGCCGGCGCATACGGGTTCACGATGGCGTCCAATTATAATTCACGACCGAGGATTCCGGAAATCATGGTCAGGGAGGATCAGTATTATGTTGTGCGCAGACGGGAAACCTATGCCGATTTAATTTCGCATGAGGAAATCCCTGCGTTTTTGAAAAACAAGGCGATATCCCGAACAGGAAAGTGAAGGAGGGCAACAGGAAAAGTATGTTTAAAGGAGCTATTGTCGCGATTGTGACGCCATTTAAGAATGGCGAGATTGATGAACCGGCATTGAGGGATTTGATTGAGTTTCAGATTGAGAACGGGACGGACGGAATTGTTCCTTGCGGGACGACGGGAGAATCGGCAACGCTGTCTCACGAGGAACATGACCGGGTTATCGAAATCACTATAGATGCCGTCAGAAAAAGAGTCCCTGTAATTGCGGGCACTGGTTCTAACAGCACGGTAGAAGCCATGAGATTGACGAAACATGCTCATGAAGCCGGCGCCGATGGCGTACTGGTGGTTGCTCCCTATTATAATCGTCCGACACAGGAGGGACTTTATCAGCATTATAAGGCGCTGGCGGAAAACGTTCCGATTCCGATCATCCCTTATAATATTCCCAGCCGCACCGGCGTGAATATCCTTCCGGAAACGGTGGCCCGACTGGCGAAAATAAGCAACATCGTCGGTATAAAGGAAGCCTCAGGTTCCCTCAAACAGATGAATGACGTCATCCGATTGTGTGACGATGGCTTTTCCGTTCTTTCGGGAGATGATTTTTTTACCCTGCCTCTGTTGACCCTGGGAGGAAAGGGTGTTATTTCAGTAATATCCAATGTTGCACCAGCTGATATGGCGTGTCTTGTCGACGCTTTCGAGGCCGGAAACATGAAGAAAGCACGGGCGATGCATGACAAGATGGTGCCCCTGGTCGACGCCTTGTTTATTGAAACCAATCCGACTCCGGTCAAGGCGGCTCTGGCCCTGATGGGCAAAATTTCTGAAGATGTGCGGCTGCCGCTCTACCGCATGACGGAGACCAGTCGGGAGAAGCTGAAAAGAGTCATGCAGAACTATGGCCTCATCGGGTGAAAAATTTATCTGTGAGGCGATTTCTCATTTTCCCTGATTTCGGTATTCGTGTCAGGAATCGTCAGTTCAAGGAGATAAGTTATGTTGAAAGCGATCGTGACCGGGGGCGGCGGAAAAATGGGTGCCCGGATTATCAGTTTGCTTGAAGAAGAGGGAGGCATGCAACTGACAGGGGTCGTCGAAAAAAAGGACCATCCTGCCGCGGGAAAAGACATTGGTGAATTCCTCGGATCGGGAAAGCGGGGGATCGTAATCCAAAGCGATCTCGGTTTCTGCATCGCCGGGGGGGATGTGATTATCGATTTTACAAGCCACGAAGCTTCGATGCGACATATGGAAATGGCTGCGGAACATAAACGGCCCATCGTGATCGGCAGCACAGGATTTTCCGCTGATGAAATGGACAGGATACGGAAGTTCGCTCAGAATGTTCCCTGTGTTCTTGCACCAAACATGAGCGTCGGCGTGAATGTGATGTTCAAGCTTCTTAAAATTGTTGCAGAAACTCTGGGTGACGACTATGATGTTGAAATTCTGGAAGTTCACCACCGTCTTAAAAAGGATGCCCCAAGCGGAACGGCCCTGAAAATGGCTCAGGTTGTTGCGGAGGCGCTGGGTCGGGAACTGGATGAAGTTGGAATCTATGAACGTAAAGGGCTCATCGGTGAACGATCAAAAAAAGAAATCGGCATCCAGGCTCTGCGGGCAGGCGATATCGTGGGAGAACACACAGTGATATTCGGTGCGGTGGGCGAGAGACTTGAACTGATTCATCGCGCGCACAGCAGAGACAATTTTGCCCGAGGCGCCATCCGCGCGGCAAAATGGGTGGTCAGGCAGGAACCGGGACTCTATGATATGCAGGATGTCCTCGGGTTCCGATCCTGAAAAAGAACTTTGTATATCAGACCATGGTCAGTGAGCTGTGGATAAAGCAGGGAATCCTTTGTGTGAAGAAGTTTTGGGGGTCATTGCCTATATCGGCATCGGATCGAATCTTGGGCAGCCCTTGGAACAGTGTCTCGAAGCCATTAAGTGTCTTTCGTCTGTCAACGCCATTACGCTCCTGCGTTGTTCCTCTCTTTACAGGACTGAACCGATAGGGTTGAAAAATCAGCCCTGGTTTGTTAATGCCGTTGCTGAAATACGTACATCTCTTTCACCGCGAGCGCTTTTGCGAATCCTCATGCAGATTGAGGAAGCTATGGGGAGAGTTCGGGAAGCGCATTGGGGTCCACGGATCATTGATCTGGATATTCTCCTGTTCGGGCAGGAGATCGTTCAGGAGCAGGATCTGAAGATTCCTCATCCCGAACTGCATAAAAGGCGTTTTGTCCTTATCCCGCTGAGCGAACTGGCCTCCTATGCGATTCATCCGGCTTTCGGGGTATCGATTCGTGGACTCATGGAGAGGCTTGAGGACGACAGCCGGGTTGAACGCATTGAATATGGTTAAATGAGCATGATTCTTCGGTTTATTTTTACAGTTATTGTTCTTTATCTGATTTTTCGGGTGTTAAAGAGAATTCTGCGTTCTGCGGAAAAGAAGAAAAATGAACCCCTCTCTAATGCCTGTTCCCGTACGATTCAAGGAGGCGATCTCGTTCAGGATCCATGTTGTTTGACCTACATACCTGAGGGAGAAGCTTATAAGGCATCGATTGGAGGAGAAATACTATATTTTTGCAGTGAAGCCTGTTTTAAAAAATATCAGATGGAGCGGAAGGAGAAATCCTGAAAGGAAAGGGTATGAAGTTTTTTATTGATACGGCCAACATCCGTGAAATTGAAGAAGGACTGCGTTTAGGAATGGTGGACGGCGTGACGACCAACCCGTCATTGATCGCGAAGGAGAAGAGATCGTTCGAAGAAGTGGTCCACGATATCCTGGAACGAGTCAGTGGCCCTGTCAGTCTCGAGGTTGTGGGGCTGAAATCCGAAGAGATGGTTGCCGAGGGGAAAAAACTGGCAAAGCTGGGTGATCAGGTTGTCGTCAAGGTGCCCATGACCACCGAGGGTTTAAAGGCGACCAACATTCTTTCCAACGAAGGAATTTCCGTAAATCAGACCCTCATTTTCTCCCCTGTTCAGGCTCTCATGGCCGCAAAGGCGGGGGCGGATTATGTCAGTCCTTTTGTCGGAAGACTGGATGATGCATCCCATAACGGGATGGACATTGTAGAGCAGATTATTACTATTTATGATCATTATGGTTTTGACACGGAAATCATAGTCGCCAGCGTCCGCCATCCCCGTCATGTTCTGGAAGGTGCGCTCATGGGCGCGGATATAGCTACAATTCCATTCAAGGTTATCGAACAGCTTGCAAAACATCCCCTGACCGATAAAGGCATCGATCTGTTTCTGGCTGACTGGGAAAAAGTTCCTAAACTCAAAAAATGACTTTGCTTATGTGTTCCAGATTTGCTGTGATCTGAAACCTTCAGAAAATTATGAAACGACATCCACTGGTATCCGCCGGCGAAAAAATCTATAACCTGCCTAACATCATCACCATGTTGAGAATCGGGGTGATTCCTGCTCTCTTTTTTCTGCTGACTTCACCAGGCGCTACATGGAGCCTGGTGATTGCTTTTCTGTTTATTACCGCAGCGCTGACCGATCTTCTGGATGGCTACATTGCAAGAAAATACGGGATTGTTACGACGATGGGAAAGTTTCTGGATCCCATCGCCGACAAGCTGATCGTCAATACCGCCATGATTCTCATGATTCCGATCGGCCGCATTCCTGCCTGGATTGTGGCAATTACGATTATCCGCGATATCGCCGTGGACGGCATGAGAAGCATCGCATCGGGAGAAGGAATGGTTATTGATGCAAGCAGTCTGGGAAAGAGAAAAACCCTCTGCCAGACCATTGCCGTCTCGGCATTGATTATTCACTATCAATTTCTGGGACTCAACGCTCATGCGGTGGGTATCGTGATTCTTTATATTGCCCTTTTGCTGACGGTGTATTCCGGATTGGATTACTTCATGCAATTTTATCAGTGCGCCATCCGCAATAAAGAATAAGTCAATTAATCGACCATCCTTTCCCGACTAATCTTCCAAGCATTTCCGATCTTTATAAGCCGCAGCTCTTTTGTGCCCGTTTCGTTCATTCCAGGGGCGGTGTACCTCTGAGTAAATCTTGCTGTTGCTCTGCCCTGTTCGGCGTAGATCTTGATATCGACGTTCCAGACGACAACTTGGATGCTTCTGTAACGTTCATACAGACCCTTCTTGTATCGGATCCAACTTTTCAAATCCATATTCCGGGATCGAAAGTCTTCCGCATAACAATCCTGGTAAGCAGGCATATCGTCGGACTCCCAGCTTCTGGCCCATCTGGATATTAAACTGGAAATCGCTTTCTCGTCAGGAGTTGTATTAATCCTGATATCCCTTTCATATTTCGAGATTTCCGTGTGAACCGGCGAAACGGATGCGATCGGAGTGAGAGGTTCTGTTTGATCAGACCGGGATGTCCCGGTTGTCTGCGTCACAGGGATATTTTCCCCTTCAGGCAGGCCGTCACACCTGCGCGATCCGGCCAGAATGACCGGAGCTGCCTGGTTCGAGTCTTTCATGGCCAGCCACTGCTTATCCCGCTTTTCCAGGAAAAGCTTCATGTAAACACCTTGAAAAATGTTGTTTTCGACAGAAATGATTTGATCGAACAGGACGACTGCGTGATCATTCTGTTTAAGTATGGAAACATCTTTAGGTTCCAAGGCAAAGTGCCTGGCCAGGGTCTGAATCTGACGCATTTGTTTCAAGAACTGTCTTCTGCTGACTTTCTCACCTGCTGAGTGAATGATATAAATATAGTCCTCGGCATTTTCACTTCCGGCAAGTACATTGTTTTCCCATTTTTTCATAGCGCCTTCGATTTCACTCTTCAGGGACAGAGAGGAATCAAGGGGTACCCATTGAATTGAGTCAACGATAATCACGGGTGTTTTATTAAGATATATGAATTCAGAAAGGCGAAGAATATCGCTGTTATCAAGCACAATGCAACCGTTGGACTGGAAAGATTTCAGTGTTTTGTCCGTTCCATGAATCCAGATGTTATGACCGTTTTTACCTGTTCTCTTATCGAGATAATTGGGGTAATCCAGAGTGAACGCAAGTGTGCCGTATATGGGAGTCAACTCATCATCGGTGAACTTTCTGGTTGGGAAAAAAATACCTTCCGGCGTTCTGGCATCTCCGGAAGTTAGTTTGTCGCCCTGATTTTTGCCTGTGGAGCAGCGCGTTTCAAAAACTTTGCGAAATTGGCCATTTCTAGTGCCGTATACGTAAAGCTTTTGTGCTTTTTTATCTATAATTACGGCGAAGCCGGATGTCAGGGAAACGAGCGAGTCCGGAAGCAATGTATGATGAAAATTGAAGTTCCTGTGGGGATAACTTTCTTGCCCTGAGATGTTCCCATAGATTTTGGCCCATGGGGAGACGGGGAAGATATTTGAAAATATCAAGCTGATCAGAATAACAATAAAAAAAATAATAAGTATCTTGAGCTTCAGCACGATGATAGACGAAATTTAGAATGAGTAGTAATTAAAAATCGAAATTAATAACAAAGAACGTCTAAAACAACCCATTTTTGAAAGATTGCATGTAACCTCGGGATATCCGCAAGTCCTCGTCTGATTGACCGATGCCGTCGCTATGTCGGCTGATTCCTTATCCCGGTTGGTTGATGGACCACGGACACTCTTTCATCATACAAAACGCAGTGTTCATATAATAGAGAGGGGCCATAATGCAACAGGTAAAAAATCAGCGCGGGCTTTAAAAAGAAGACTGTTGCATTTCCATCACCCCCCGCCACTTTTGGCCGATAAGATTTCTGTTGACAAAAGAGTTCATATATTATATTCAAGCCGCCACAGTTTGAATTGAGGAAGCGGGCGTAACTCAGCGGTAGAGTGCCACCTTGCCAAGGTGGACGTCGACGGTTCGAACCCGTTCGCCCGCTCCAGTAATTATGGCGGCATAGCCAAGTGGTAAGGCAGCGGTCTGCAAAACCGTTATACTCCGGTTCAAATCCGGATGCCGCCTCCATTTTATAGGAACATATAAAGAGGGTATGTCATAATATGACATACCCTCTTTATATTTAAGATCCAGATATTTCTTTCATAATCAACTAAAACACCTGCCAATTATTGCTTGTACAGAATGCCCCGGCGGGCCTGTTCAAGCGGCATTGGAGGATCGGACAGCGAAACGGCAGGCCACTGTATTGCCGCATCCACGGAAGAACGGGCTTGGTCGGAACAGGATTTCCAAGCTGCCGGTTATTCTCAGTGAAGCCGCCGGCGCAACCGGATTGCAGACGATCCATGTTTCGCTGGAAATAAGAAGATTAAATGAAGCGGCAAATTCCCTTCCGGTCAATATCATCCTCAGAACGGAATATCTAAAGTTCCGCGATTACCTTATCAGGCTAAAACAAACGGTGTAAGCGTTCATTTGTGACTGAGGTGCGACACAGGCATTTTCAGCAAGTCAAAATAAACAATATCAACAAAAATCCCACATGTTACACGCATGGAATATCTTTCCGCGTTCAGGATATCGCGGCAACAACCCCTATGGCATTTCTTTTTACAAACATGCCAATAAAAAATTCAAGGAAAACTGGTGTGAAAAATTAGATTGGTGCAAATATGACTCATTTCCTGAGAAAATCGTAAATAATGCTAAATCCATGTCATTTTCTGGAAAAGAGGGGACGGCCTCGCATCGCTGCTCGCCTTTGCCTATATGAAAACGGAAACATTTTCATATCATGTTGCCAATCCGGATGGAACGGTTCACTTTTTCTGTTATCCACTTTAGACAGTCAAGCTGTTTTTTCAAAACGGCTTCCCCTTTATCAATAACTTCTTCATTATTGACATATGTCTTCGGCCGGCTTCGAAACGGGGAGAAATTGAGTCACACAAAACCCTTTCGATACGAAAATGAAAAAGAAGAGGTTTGACAATAACGAATAGAGCGGATATTTCAAACGAGAGTTTTATAAAAATGGAGGAGAAATCGATGGAAGTAACCATTAAATCAGGACGACTGGTCGATGCCGAGGCGGAGATCCTTTTGCTGACGTTCTTTGAAGGAATGCAGGAGCTCCCCGTAGCGGCAAAATCTCTTGATGAACGTTATGGCGGCATTATAAGTCAAATCATTAAAGACCGAGATTTTGAAGGCAGACTCCATCAGATCTCCCTGGTCTATAACGGGGCGGATGCCCCGGCTAAGAGGATTATCCTGGTCGGTTTGGGAAAGAAGGCTGAGTTTGATCTGGAAAAATTGCGCGCGGCTTTTTCCCGGGCGGCACAGCATGTCAGAAGCATGAATATCAAAGTTTTGACTTCCTTTGTGAATTTTCCGGAATGGTCTTCCTGCCTTTTCACTCATGATGAGCTGGCTGAAGCTGTTGTCGAGGGGGTACTCCTTGGCCTTTATCAATTCACCCCTTACAAGACCGTGGAACGGGAAAACATCAAAGAACTGGATCAATTCATTCTTCTTGAGGAGAAACCGGAGAATCTTTCCGTCCTCAGCGAAGCAACACGAAGGGCAGAGACCATAGCCCGGGCTGTCTGGTTCGCCCGGGATCTCGTTTCCTCTCCGGGCAACGAAATGACACCGCAGATCCTGGCGGCAAAGGCACTGGAAATGGTTTCCACCCGTAATAAGATCGAAGCGACAGTCCTTGATGATGCGCAGATCGGAGAAATCGGCATGCATGCCATCCTGGCTGTGGCCCAGGGAAGCCACGAACCACCGCGGTTCATCATTATGAATTACAAGGGAGCGGAAAGCAGGGAAGGGGCTATTGTTCTGGTCGGCAAAGGGATCACTTTTGACAGCGGCGGGATCAGCCTCAAACCCGCGGAGAAGATGGGGGAGATGAAATCCGACATGGCCGGAGCCGCGGCGGTGATTGCCACGCTTATGGCGGCGGCGGACCTGGATTTGCCGGTAAACCTCGTCGGCCTCGTTCCCACAACGGAGAATCTTCCCGGCGGTCGCGCATATAGGCCCGGAGACGTCCTGAAATCACTTTCCGGGCAGACTATCGAGGTGATTTCCACGGATGCGGAAGGGCGGCTGATCCTCGCCGACGCTCTGACCTATGCGGAAAAATATAACCCATCGGCGGTTGTTGATATCGCCACGCTGACCGGCGCCTGCATCGTCGCCCTGGGGGACCTGGCCATCGGAATGATGGGCACAGACGAATCTCTCAAGAAGGAGATCGCCGCCGCAGGGGAACGCACCGGCGAAAGAGTCTGGGAACTTCCACTCTGGAAGGAATATCATGAGTTGATCAAAAGCGATATCGCTGACTACAAAAACACGGGAGGACGGTTCGGCGGGGCAATTACGGCGGCGGCTTTTCTCAGCAAATTTATCGGGGATTATCCCTGGGTGCATCTTGACATCGCCGGCCCTTCCTGGCTGGATAAAGACCGCTCCTATGTGCCGAAAGGGGCGTCAGGAATCGGTGTCCGGCTGCTGATCTCATGGCTGAGAACCCGACTGGTTAACGCGTGAAAACGGTCTTTGAAATTGAAAAGAAGAATATCCTCCGGCAAGATTGACTCGTTCAGGCAGGGAAGGCGGTGAGACGGTAGATGGCTGTTATTTTGAAGGTGAAAAACCTGACGACGTGTTTTGAAACATCGGAGGGGGTTATCCGGGCGGTCGATGAAGTGGATATGGAGGTCAGGAAGGGAGACACGCTTGGGATCGTAGGCGAATCCGGTTGCGGAAAGAGCGCCTTTGCCTTGTCCATCATGCGGCTTGTTCCCATGCCGCCCGGCCGGATTGCTTCCGGATCGGTGATTTTCAGCGGTTGCGATCTGCTGCGCCTCTCCGGTGAGGAGATGCGGAAAGTCCGGGGGCGGGACATCAGCATGATTTTTCAGGAACCCATGACCTCTTTGAATCCCGTCCTTCGTGTAGGGGAGCAGATCGCGGAAGTGACTCGTCTGCACAAGGGATTGAAGAAAAAGGATGCTCTCGATCATGCTGTAAAGATGCTGAGTCTGGTTGGTATATCCGAACCGGAAAAACGCGTCCGGGATTACCCCCATCAATTGAGCGGTGGGATGCGGCAAAGGGTCATGATCGCCATGGCCATGGCCTGCAGCCCACGTCTTCTTATTGCCGATGAACCGACCACGGCGCTGGATATGACGATTCAGGCCCAGATACTTGATCTTATCGGTCGTCTCAGACAGGAAACCGGCATGTCGGTCATCATGATTACTCACGATCTTGGTGTGGTAGCCGAGACTGCGCAGCATGTAGCGGTCATGTATGCGGGACGCGTTGTCGAAAAAGCGTCCGTGGAGGCTCTATTTTCCAACCCTATGCATCCCTACACCGCGGGGCTCATGCGTTCTCTCCCAAATCCGGATAAAGCTTATGATCGTTCCGCCATGCTGCCGGTGATACCCGGCAGTGTGCCCGATCTCTATCATCTTCCGCCAGGATGCCGTTTTCAGGACCGCTGCGCACATGTGATGGATATCTGTCGAAAGCTGGAGCCTCAACTGATGGAGGTGGAATCGGGGCATGCAGCCCGCTGCTGGCTTTACGGCAACCATGGCTGAATCATGGGCCACTAAAAAAACAGTAAAGAGCAAGCTCTGTTTCGTAAACATCTTTTAAAGCCGCACGAATTCCGCTTAAGCGGACCTGTGTCGCCGCCTTGCTGCTTGAACGGGAGCATTTATCTGAATAATGGATTCTTCGAAAAATTCTGTAAGACTAGCACAAGGGAATAAAGAGAAATGACGGAAATAGAATGTGATTCCGGGATACAGGCCGGGAACGCCATTGGAGATAAGCCGATTCTTGAACTCGTCGGGGTGAAGAAAACCTTTACCGTACAAAAGGGATTTTTCAGTGGAGCACAGCTGCAGATCCATGCCCTGGACGGCGTAACTCTAACCGTCTACCAGGGTGAGACACTCGGCCTGGTGGGTGAGAGCGGCTGCGGCAAGTCGACACTGGGACGTCTTGTGATGCATCTGGATGAACCTACAGAGGGCCGGATTTTATTTCATGGAAAGGATATCTTTTCTTACGATCGAACTGCCTTGAAAGATTATTTCAAAAAGGTGCAACTGATTTTTCAGGATCCTCAGGCCTCTCTCAACCCAAGAAAAACAGCGGGAAGCGCCGTTGGAGAACCCCTGTTGATTCACGGCACGGTTCCTAAGGATCAGGTTGAACAGCGCGTTGCAGAAATTATGGCAACCGTTGGTCTATCCAGAGAGCAGATGGGTCGCTATCCTCACGAGGTCAGCGGCGGACAGAGGCAGCGCGTCGGCATTGCCAGGGCCGTATCACTGAAGCCGGAGCTGATTATCGCCGATGAACCCGTCTCCTCGCTGGATGTATCCATTCAGGCTCAGATATTGAATCTGTTGAAGCAGCTTCAGCAATCCTTTGGTTTGACGTATATCTTCATCACTCATGATCTGGGTGTGGTTCGGCACATGAGCGACCGGATCGCCGTCATGTATCTCGGTCGAATTGTGGAACTGGCAAAAAATCAGGATCTTTATGACCATCCGATTCATCCTTACACAAGGGCTCTCTTTTCCGCCGTTACGGTTCCTCATCCCGGGCGGCCCTCAAAGCGTATTCTTCTTAAGGGTGATGCGTCCGGCCGACCTTATCGGTTTGCAGGATGTCCTTTTTATCCCAGATGTCCCGACCGGATCGAAGTCTGCCAGAAATCGTCCCCGGATCTGATTGAAAAATCCAATGGCCATTTCGTGTCCTGTCATTTAATATGTTGAAAATATTATTTTTAATTCGAGGTGATCCATGGCTTCTATCAGGGAAGAAACGATTTTTTATTCATCAGGGGCGTTACAGATAGAGGGTTTGTATGCGGAACGAAGTGGAGAAGCGGGGGCCGTTATCTGTCATCCCCACCCTCAACTTGGCGGCTGCATGCAGAACAATGTCGTTGTGAGCATGATCGGCGCCTTGCTCATTCATGGCTATTCAACCCTGAGGTTCAACTTTCGCGGGGTGGGCAGAAGCGAGGGGAACTATGACAACGGTATCGGTGAACAGGAGGATGTCGGTGGCGCCGTCTGCTGGATGGAAAAACAGGGGAAAACGGCCATTCTTCTGGCTGGATATTCCTTTGGCGCCTGGGTCGGCGCGAGGTGGCTCCAAAATCATGAAATCGAGTACCCGGCCATTCTCATCTCACCGCCGATTAATGTGATGGACTTCGATTTTTCCGCCCTGGTCGGAAAAATCGGTCTTGTCGTCTGTGCCGAAAGAGACCAGTACTGCGATCATGAACGGATAAAGGACATTGCGGACAGCATGAACAGCAGCTTTGCATTAATTTCTGATGCGGATCATTTTTATTTCGGCTATGAATCGGCAATAGTATCGGTTCTTGATAAATATCTGACAGACGAATCACAGAGCTAAAAAAATATTATTTCTTGAAAAATAGCCTGATAAGTGTTAGTTATCGAAACCCGCTGTTTTATCTAAAACCATAAAAAGAACTTGTTTAACTCAAGCAGTCGGGACAGGTCAGAGTTGAGTAACAACGGATTGGCGCAGATCAGATAAAAACCACGGTCGGCTCTTGATTAGGATCATGAAGCCGGGGTGGTTTTTTTTGTTTCTGCTTCAATAGGCATCAAGAAATAAAAGAAAAGGAGGGTACGACTTTGGCACAGGGGAGAGTTAAATGGTTCAACGATAAAAAGGGTTTTGGCTTTATCGAAAATGATGAAGGCGGTGACGTATTCGTCCATTTCAGTTCCATCCAGGGAGCGGGCTGGAAGACGCTTAACGAAAGCCAGAGGGTTCGCTTTGAAATTCAGCAGGGCCAGAAAGGGCCCAGCGCGGTTAATGTCGAACTGATCTGAGCTGTCGTAAGAAAAAGAGTACGTGGATCGGCGTAACCTGGTAATTTATTTGTATTGATAACGGAATTAAAAAAGCTTGACATGTAATCCCAAAAGGGATAAAAAGCGATTTCTTTTTTCAAATTAGCAGGGCAACCATAGCTCCCTTATTTGAAAGTCTGTAAATTCAAATAAGGGGGTTTTTGTTTTTTATCTATCCGGCAATTAACTATAAATAAACAGATATTACCCAGAAGGATCAAACCATGAAGAGTGACATCAGAAAAGTAAGAAATATTGGAATCAGCGCTCATATTGATTCCGGTAAAACAACCCTGACCGAACGAATTCTCTTCTACACGAAGCGCATTCATGCCATGCATGATGTCAAGGGGAAGGACGGCGTAGGCGCCACCATGGATTCCATGGAACTGGAAAGGGAGCGGGGAATTACCATTTCCTCCGCGGCGACATTCTGCACATGGGGTGATCATGAAGTCAACATTATCGACACGCCCGGCCATGTTGATTTCACAATCGAAGTGGAAAGGGCGCTGCGTGTCCTGGATGGGGCGATTCTTGTCCTTTGTGCAGTGGGCGGGGTGCAGTCCCAGTCCATTACGGTGGATGCCCAGATGAAGCGCTATAAGGTTCCCTGCGTGGCTTTTGTCAACAAATGCGACCGGAGCGGAGCAAATCCCCCCCGTGTCGTGGAGCAATTGAAAACCCGGCTTGGACATAACGCCCTCCTTATGCAACTTCCTATTGGTCTTGAAGCGGATTTTCAGGGAATCGTCGATCTCATTTCCATGAAAGCCGTATATTTCGACGGTGCCGGAGGTGAACTGTTAAGGACGGAGGCTGTTCCCGAGTCGCTCCTGCCTGAAGCGATCTCCAGGCGTGAAGAGTTGATCGACAGCGTTTCTCTCTTTTCCGATTCTTTGACAGAAGCCATTCTGGAGGGTACGGAAATTTCTGAAGCAATGATCATGGAGGCGGTCCGACAGGGCACACTGGAGCGGAAAATCACGCCTGTATTTATCGGTTCTGCTTACAAGAACAAAGGAATTCAGCCGCTTCTGGACGCCGTGACGCGCTACCTTCCCTGTCCGGCAGATATCGAAAATTCTGCGCTGGATCTCTCTCGGGAGGAAGCACCTGTGCAATTGACAGGCAATACCGAAGATCCCGTCGTCGCTCTTGCATTTAAACTGGAAGACGGTATATACGGCCAGTTGACCTACATTCGTGTTTATCAGGGGATACTGTCCAGAGGGGCAACGGTCGTCAATGCCCGGGACGGGAAAAAAGTCCGGATCGGTCGACTGGTGCGCATGCACGCCGATCAGATGGAGGATATCGAGGCTATTCACGCCGGCTATATCGGCGCTCTGTTCGGTCTGGAATGTCAATCCGGTGACACCTTTGCAGCGCAGGGACTGAACCTGGCCATGACATCCATGTTCGTTCCGGAGCCGGTGATCTCGCTTGCCATCGTACCCAAGGACAAAAAGTCCATGGTGAACATGTCCAAGGCCCTGAACCGCTTCACAAAGGAAGACCCCACATTCCGGACACATCTCGATCCGGAAACGTCAGAAACGATCATTGAAGGGATGGGAGAGCTGCATCTCGACATCTATGTGGAAAGAATCCGGCGTGAATACAATGCCGAAGTCACGACAGGCAATCCCCGGGTCGCTTACCGGGAAACCATTACCCAGAAAGCGGCATTCAATTACACCCATCGCAAGCAGACCGGTGGTTCGGGTCAGTATGGCCGGGTAGCCGGATATATTGAACCACTGTCTGATGAAGACTTTCTTTTTGAAAATAAGATCACCGGCGGGGCGATCCCCACGCAGTTTATCCCTGCCTGTGAGAAGGGATTCCGGATGAGCCTGGCCAAAGGCCCCAAAATGGAATTTCCTGTAACAGGTGTGAAGGTTGTCATCGATGACGGTGCTTTCCATGCAGTGGACTCCTCCGACATGGCGTTTCAGGCCGCGGCAAGGGGGGCATTCCGGGAAGCTTACAATAAGGCGAAGCCTGTAATCCTTGAACCCATCATGAAAGTCGTCGTGGAAACGCCTAATGAGTTTCAGGGAGCTGTCATGGGATTGTTGAATCAGCGCCGGGGCATGATCGTGGGCACTCAGGATGAAGGTCAAACCTGTGTCATTGAAGCTCAGACGCCTCTGGCGGAAATGTTTGGCTTTTCGACGGTTATCCGTTCCGCTACGCAGGGGAAAGCTCAGTTCACCATGGAGTTTTCCGCATATCGGCAGGTGCCGCAGAGCATTGCGGAGAAGATTACGGAAGAAGTGGCTAAACGGAAAAAAAGCGCCGCGTAAAAATGAGGTGAACCCTCGTGATCATCGATCTGAGAAGGAGAAAGGAGCGTCTTTTGAGCGAAGGTATGTTTCAGCCGGACCCTGTGGCGTCCCGGGAAACCTGGGAGCAGGAAATCAGCGATAGAATGGAGGACGGCGCCTTTTGCGCTGTTCTGGCGAGAGCGGGGATGGGAAAAACGGCTTTTCTCGTCCAGATGGCTCTGAGCCAGATGCTTGGCCATGAAGACGTTCTTCATGTCAGTCTCCATGAGCCCATAGCCAAAGTGACCCTCTGGTATGAGGAACTCTTCGAAAAAAAATTCCGTCAGGAATCCCTGCAGAATTCGCGGAGAATCTGGGACAATCTTCTTCCTCACCGGTTCATTATGACCTTCCGGGTGGATCGCTTCAGCATACCCAGGCTGGAAGAACGTCTTAACGATCTACTTGTTCAGGGCATCTTTCGTCCCCGGACTCTGTTTCTTGACGGATGGCAGTCGAACAGCATCAACAGAACAGAACTGCACGAACTGAAAGCCTTTGCAAAAAGTCACAACCTGCGGGTCTGGCTTTCGGTTCATATTCACCGACCGGATTCTGAAGAGGGGGATTCTTACCCGGCTTTCCTGAAGAATTCTGACGACCTGTTCGAACTGATTATGCAGATGGAAGACAGCGGCCTGCAGATCCAGATGAACCCCATCAAGGACGTGACTGGAATCCTGCATACCTGGTCGATGAAGATGGATCCGGTTACGCTACTCGTTTCAGCCGAAAAAGTATCAGGCCTCTGTTAAACCGGCTCTTTCAGTGATTCTCTGACCCGTTCCGCGATGCGGCGGACCTGCTGCATGCATTCTTCTTCGTTGAAAGTAAGAAGTTGCCGATCTTTCATCACCATTTTTCCGTTGATGAAAACCGTCTTCACGTCCGAGCCGTTCACCGTGTATACGAGGTGTGAATAGGGGTTGTACATGGGAGTCAGGTGAGGGCGGTTGAGATCAATCAGAATGAAATCTGCCTTCATTCCCGCTTTCAGACAGCCTGTAATCCCGTCCATGCCCAGGACACGGGCGCCCTGACAGGTGGCCATTCGGACGACGGTTTCCGCAGGCATCAGCGTCGGATCGAGATGTCTCACCTTTTCAAGTTTTGCTGCTGTATCCATCTCCTGAAACATATCCAGATTGTTGTTGCTGGCGCATCCATCCGTCCCGAGCCCGACACAGATCCCTTCTCTGAGCATCCGGGAAACCGGGGCAAATCCGGAAGCGAGTTTCATGTTGCTTTCCGGATTATAGACGGCCTTGCATCCTTCATCACGAAACGTTTCGATGTCCTCATCATCGAGGCAGACACAATGAAAGGCGATCAGGCGTTCATTCAGAAGGCCGAGCTCTCTCAGACAGGATAAGGCATCCTGCCCGAGCTTTTCCTGCAGTTGTTTCTTTTCCGAACTGTTTTCCAGGAGATGAAGGGCAAGAGGGACCTGATACTCAGTGGCAAGATTACCGGCCTCAAGAAGCAGGGTGCGGGAGCAGGTGTACAGGGCGTGGGGCTCCACCGCGATGCGGACAAGCGGATCGCCTGACCAGCGGTAAAGGAGCTTACGCGTATAGGCCAGTCCCTCCTGAGGCGTCTTGACATTGGGCGAGGGGAAATCAAAGAGCACCTCCCCCAGCAGACAGCGCATCCCTGCCTCTCGCGCCGCTCGAGCCGTTTCTTCTTCAAAAATGTACATGTCACAGAAGGTGGTCGTTCCGGATTTGATCATTTCCGCACAGGCCAGCAGACTTCCCCAGTAAACCAGTTCCGGATCCACGTTGCGCGCCTCAGCAGGAAAAATGTAATTGCCCAGCCAGTCCATCAGGGCCATATCATCAGCGATTCCCCTGAAACAGGTCATGGCGGCGTGGGTGTGGCTGTTGACCAGTCCCGGAAGAATCAGCGAATGCTTCCCGTCGACGATATTCCGGCTGGTAAACCTCTGCCGGAATTCACGTTCGGTCCCCACGGCGGCAATGGCATCGCCGGCAATGGCCAAGGCGCCGTCTTCGATTCGGGTCATCGTTTCATCCAGGCAAAGAACCGTTCCCCCGAGAATCAGCGTATCCACATTTTCCATTTTATCTACGGCCTCTTGATCTTTAGTGTTCTGGATATCAAAACGGTTCCTTTTCAAAAACCTTGCGGATTTCCTGAGTTCCAGTCATCGGACATCCTTCCGACAGCAGATCCGATTCTGCAGTGAGCAGGATTCACCGGAAGCCGCCACGGCAGACGCTGTTCCATTGAAAAAATAATAATCATACAGATAGCGTGCGATCTGAGCCATCGTTTGTTCCTGATATGAAAGGCTGCGATCCGAGGATTTGATGAAAATCGTCAGGGCCAGATGGCCTGCATCGCCTGGCAGGGTCAATAAGGCCACATCATTCACAATGCCTGGTCCGATTGTGCCGGTTTTGTTGGCCGTTGCCATGCCGGGGGGAATCAGTCCCCTGATTCTGGATTGGCCTGTCTTACAGCGCTCCATAATCTTTAAAAGCAGTGTCGTGCTTTCAGGTTTGAGAACCGTTCCACAATGCACCATGGCGACGAGTCGTGTCATCGCGTCAGGCGTTGCCGTATCGCGAATGTCGGAATAGAAGCGATTCTGTGCCTTTTCCAGAACATGCATTGGGACCTTGCTGCGCAGCCTGTTGTACTTTTCCACACTGAAATCCTCCGGTGGGGGAAGTTCGTCGATGCCGCGCCAGTCGGCAAGCATGTTCAAGGTGGAGCGGCTGACATCCAGATCCCGGATGCCCAGGGTTTTCATGAACGCGGTGACGGCTTCAGGACCTCCGGCAAGATTCAGCAGGGCATCGCTGGCCGTATTGTCGCTGACCAGCAGCATCAATTCCAGCAGTTCCCTGACCGTATAGGATGCCGCCTTCTTCTTAAAGGTTAAAATGAGCTTACCGCTTCCCGGATGAATGTCACTGCCGCGAATAGTGACGAACTGATCAAGGTCAACATCTCCACAATCCACCCGACTGAGCAGTTGAACAGCGATTGGAATTTTATAGGCGCTGGCCATGGGAAAACGTTCCATCCCATTGAGGGAAAAACATCGGCCGGATTCGATATGCAGGGCACTGAGGCCTACAGTGCCGCCGGTCAGAATGGCAATGCGATGAATCTCAGACTTCAGTCTCTGAAATGCCCTGTCACCGTCTGCCTTCAAAGCTATTTCCAGCGTTTCGTTCTTTTTTGATTCCGAGGGGGCGGGCAGGGTAATCGCAGAGGGATTATTTAGAGGTTCACTGAAACCAGTACAGGCAGTTCCAGTTAAAAGCAGGATAAGACAGAGAGAAAAAATAGAAAGGCTTCTTGTCGTTGCTTTATTCATAGCGTAGTCGAATTCCCGTATAAAAATTTTCCCACGGATTAATACGAGATTTGATGCGGGTCAAGAGTTATTTTAAGCTTCGCTTTATCCCCACTGTCAATAATCTCGATTTGTTATCATGGGAGAATAAGGAAGTTCGGGTTGGATTATCAGGGGATTGAAATACGGAACGGCCATCCGAAAAAGAGGAATACTCCCCTGTATATTGACGTGCGCGAATTCTGACGTCGAGTCAGCGTGAGGTCAGAGACGGGTCAAGAATTATTTTTCTGTCCTTTTGAACTGCGGGCAAATTTCCGATGAGCCTGGTTCATAATTTCGGCAGACCGAAGGCCTTGTGACGTAGATAGAGCAGGCATAGTGGGCGCCTTCCCAGGTCAAAAACGGACATCCATGAAGGTAGTGCCCATCCAGGGAAGAAACCAGGTGATCTCCAACCCACATGGCATGCTCATGTTCGATGATGTGCAGAATGTCATCCCGGCCTTCCCGATTCCAGCGTTCGATGTCTTCACCACTCGCATAGGCGCTGATATGGGCCAGACAGCAGGTGCCGCATTGTTTGCAGGTTATTCGCTGATTCGAATCCACAGTTATCTCCTTAGCCGATATTCTCAGACAGGAGCTAACCATGAAGAATTTCATTCCGAAGACACGATGACGTTGATTTTGAAAAACACCAGGTATCACGGATGGTTAAAACCCATCCGAGGGTTTTTATGTCATGAATGGAAATAGCAAAGCTCATACTCAGGCTTATGTCTTTGCATTCGGTCATTTCTCTCCCATAAATTGCTGTTGAGGTCAAGCTCTTCCGGGGATATTTTATGAAGAAAATATTTGATTTTACATAAAATTTATTTTAATTAACAATGCCTGTGTGTTCGATGCATATAAGGCATTCCCGCACTTTCCATTTGACATTTCAATGTATATCCGCTACCTTACATAAGGCTTTAATAATAAAATAAATGCTGTTTTTTTGTATCCGACAAGTGATCAATGGCATTTGGACTCTGCAGATCAAAAACCCACAAAAAGGAGAAAAAGGATGAAAATTCAGGAGATAAGAAAGATAGCCAAGCAGTGGGGAGTCGATGCAAGGGTTGGGCGTTCCAAGCAGGACATCATCCGGGATATCCAGATTAAAGAAGGCAACGATCCCTGTTTTCAGACAAGACAGCAATGCGATAACGATTGCCTGTGGAAGCAGGACTGCATTAAAGGGTGAAAAAAGCTGTCTTTCTGAATTCACCCGCCAAAACAAGGGGTCAGGCAACCTGCCTAACCCCTTTTTAAGTATTATTTAGAATCATGAACCGCTCTGGAACAATTTCAGGAAATAATTTTCAGTCAACTGCTGCTCAAACGACAGCAGGTCCACGGGAAAGCCGCCTCGCAGCATCTGTCTGCCGCATCGCTCCTTTTTACGACTTCATTCTGCGGCGGAAAATTATGCGTCAGAAAATTCCTCTTCTGGCCAGTTTTAAACTGACATTCCGCTGCAACCTTTCATGTCTTGCCTGCCCGTTTCACCAGCGTGCCGGAGAAGAGAAAGCCAACATGAGCTGGTCTCTGGCCAGGGCTTCCCTTGACGCCTTGAAGCATCAGGGCGCACTGATTGTTGTCTTTGAAGGAGGGGAACCCTTTTTGTGGCGGGATGGCCGCCATGACCTGCATGATTTGGTCAATTACGCCGGAAGGCTATTTCCCCGGGTAGCCGTAACAACAAACGGAACCTTTCCCCTGGATGTGCCGGCGGACATCCTGTGGGTCAGTCTGGACGGCTTGAAGGAGACTCACGACCGGCTCCGCTCCGGTTCTTTCGACAGAGTCTGGGAAAATCTCGAACAATGCAGTCATGGCCGTCTTTTCGTTCACTTCACCATCAACCGTGAGAATCGTCACGATATCCGCCCATTGCTGGAAAAACTGAAAGGCATTCCGGCATTCCGCGGAATGACCGTTCAACTGTTCTACCCCTATGGTCAGGGAGAAGCATCCCTGGCTTTGTCCGATCTGGAACGGAAGACGGTTCTGGAAGAAGTTGTCGCGATGAAGAAACAAGGGTTTCCGATTCTCAACTCCGCCGGTCGTTTGACGGCCATGATTAACAACGACTGGCGCTGCCATGACGATATTCTCATCAATGTCGATCCTGATGGCGCCATCACTCCGGGTTGTTATGTCAAGAGCAGGGGGCGGATCAACTGCCGGAACTGCGGTTTTTCTCCCGTTTCCGAGGCGTCGGGCGCCCTGGACCTTTTTCCGGGATCGCTGAAGGCGGGATGGTCGATTTTCCTGAAGTGATAACCCTCATGATATAAAGGAATATTCCATGGGAAAAAAATCCCGGTCCGGCAAAAAGGAAGACACGGTCTTGAAGGAAAACATTCGGTTGTCCATCTATGTCCCTGAAGAACAACTGTTTCAGAGGATTCCTCTCTGCCGTTATCTCAGCGATCTGTCATCCTTTTTCGAAAATGAAGATGATGAGAAGAGATTCATGGATAGTTCAGGAGAAAAGAAACAGCCGTAACAGAGGTTAAGCTTCCATGAAAGGATTGAACATTATTGCAAGCAACCGCATGGAGGTTCTGGCTGAAAAGCTGGCCGATGTTCTGGCCGGGCCTCTTTCTTCACCGCTGACTCCGGAAATCATTGTCGTCCAGAGCCGGGGAATGGAACGTTGGGTTTCCATGCAACTGGCCGCTTTTCACGGGATCTGCGCCAATGTCCGGTTTCCCTTTCCAAGGAGAATGATTCAGGACATTTTCCATGCCGTTCTGCCGGGTTGGGAGGCAGAACAGGATTTCAATCCGGAGCTTGCGGCCTGGCGTATCATGAGCCTGCTGACCGTTGCGTCATCGCGCCCTGGTTTTGAACCTCTGGCAGCATACCTCCATGACGATTCTCAAGGGCTGAAACGCTTTCAATTGTCGCGTCAGATTGCCCGACTTTTCGATCAATATCTGATTTTCCGTCCGGAAATGATCCTTAACTGGGAGAAAAGAATTTCCGATGGAGACGAATATTCCTGGCAGGCGGATCTCTGGCGGCTTTTCGTAGAGGAGGGAAAGATCGTCCACCCGGCGGTACTCCGCCTCTCTCTGCAAGATGTCATGATCCGGCGGGGAAATCAACTCTCCGCTTGCCTGCCGGAACGCATCTCGATATTTGGAATCTCCTATCTGCCTCCTTTTTATCTGGATATCTTTCTTGCTGTTTCGTCTTTCATGGAGGTTAATTTCTTTCTCCTGAATCCATCCCGTGAATTCTGGTTCGACATCCGTTCCTCCCGGGAGATTTCCCGGGAAGTGAAACTGGTTAAGGGCAGCGTTGAGAAAGGAATGGAGAATGAGGAATTGTCCCGTAGTGAGCTCTATCTGGAAGAGGGCAACAGTCTGCTGGCCTCCCTGGGCACTCTGGGACGGGAGTTCTGGTCTTTTCTGGGCGAATGTTCAGGCCGGGAAGAGGAGTATTATGTCGAACCGGGCGAAACCTCGCTTCTCCACGCGATTCAGTCCGACATTCTGAATCTCCGGGAGGGCGGAGGGGAGGCCGATGCGGACGGCCGAGAGGTCATGTTTTCCGAGGAAAGATCTCTGCAGATTCATGCCTGCCACAGTCCAATGCGCGAAGTTGAAGTGCTTCACGATTCCCTGCTGGACCTTCTGGAAGCCGATCCATCCCTTCAACCCCATGACATCGTGGTCATGACACCGGAAATCGAAACTTACGCGCCTTTCATTACGGCGGTATTCGAGACAGTCGATGAGGATGCGCCCGGTCTGGTCGATCAGCCGAAAATCCCTTACCATATTGTCGATCGCGCCACGATCAGTGGGAGACCGGTTCTGGGAGGACTCCTGAAAATCCTTGATCTTCCATTAGGGCGGTTTGCCGCCGGCGAGGTGCTCTCACTACTGGAGGTTGCCGCTATTCGCAACCGGTTCGGCTTGACTGAAGCCGATATCGATCAGGTTTCGCGCTGGGTTGCCGACAGCGGCATCCGGTGGGGAATCGATGAACGCAGCCGTCTGCGGGAGGGGTTGCCGGAAATCGCCACAAATTCCTGGCAATGGGGACTGAAGCGTATGCTGCTGGGTTATGCCCTTCCGGCCAGAAACAATGAACTTTTCTCCGGAATTATGCCCTGTGAGACGGCGGAAGGAAGCGAGGCCCGGCTCCTCGGCATTCTGGCGGAATTCACAGAACGGCTGTTTCTGACAGCGGAAAGCCTGAGTCAGGATCGCACGCTTTCGGACTGGGGCAGTCTCCTTGACGATATCTCTGATCGTTTTTTCCTGGGAGATGAGGACTCTGAACCGGATATCCGGAATCTACGTCAACTTGCTTCCGATCTCAAAAATCTTCAGGAAAAGGCCGGATTTCCGGAGAAAATCAGCCTTGCCATCGTGCGGTCCTTCCTCCAGGATCGGTTTCAGGCAACGGGAGCCGATGGCGGGTTTCTCAGCCGGGGTGTAACCTTCTGCTCTCTCCTTCCCATGAGGAGCATTCCTTTCCGGGTGATCTGCCTGATGGGAATGAACAATGGGGACTACCCGAGACGGCCGCAGACCCCCAGTTTCGACCTTATGGCCAGGCACCCCCGGCGGGGCGACCGTTCCCGGAGGAACGACGACCGCTATCTTTTTCTGGAAGCCCTTCTTTCCGCCCGCGATACGCTTTATATCAGTTATGTAGGGCAGAGCATGGAAGACAACAGCAGAATCCCCCCATCCGTGGTCGTGAGCGAACTTCTGGATTATGTCCGCCGCGGATTTGTTTTGAAAGACTGCAATATCGATGAGTTACTGATCACATACCATCCCCTTCAGGCTTTCAGCCCGGTCTGTTTTACCGAAGAATCGTGCCGGCTCTTCAGTTATTCCGAAGAGAACCGCAAAGCGGCAAACACCCTGCTCAAGCGTTCGTCCCTGACTTCGATACCGGGTGCCGAAGCGGAAAGGCTTCCGGAAGATCCGGCAATGGCTACGCAGGCAACCATTCGGGATCTGATCGCCTTCTTCCGTCATCCCGCAAGATTTTTTCTGCAGAGAAGACTGGCCGTCTTTCTGGGGGAGGCGGACATCGTACTGGAGGAGAATGAACACTTCGATGTAGAGGGGCTTGACCGGTACGGCATTGAACAGCTTCTGATGGAAAAGGAAATCGAAACGGGACACATGGAGGAAGTTTATCCGGTGCTCGCCGCGCAGGGGCTCCTTCCCCATGGGGCTGTGGGTCAGTCCCGGTTCGATGCCTTAAAGCGCGATATTTGCCATTTTGTTCGTAGTTATAAGCATATTCTGCACTCGGAAAACATTCCTCCCCGCGACATCGATCTGGAAGTGGCTGGTTTCCGACTCTCCGGTCGCCTTGAAGGACTCGGTTCGCGGGGTTTGCTCCATTATCGCTACGCGACCCTGAAAGGGAAGGATCACCTGAAACTGTGGATTATGCATCTTCTTCTGCATGCAACGGACGGCCCCGATGGAGGCGACAGAGAAAGTCTTCTTCTGGGAAAAAACGGATTATGGCGATATTCCGCCATCGATGAAGCCCGGTGTCACCTTGAAAAACTGATCTCCCTTTATCGGGAAGGGTTGTGTCGCCCTCTTCACTTTTTTCCGGAAACCTCCTGGGCCTATGCCGTAAAAATATTAAGGAACGGAGAACTGTCGGAAGAAGCGGAAGAGTCCGCCTGGGACGCGGCAAGAAAAGCGTGGGAAGGAGATGATTTTCAGAGGGGCGAAGGTGTTGATCATTACAACCGCCTTTGTTTTGGGGATTTCTCCCCCCAGGATGTGGAATTTCAGGAATTGTCCCTGAACGTCTATAGACCTCTGCTCGAAACGCAATGGAAGAAAAAATCAAATCGTAAAGCGCCATGAAACCTTTTGACCTCCTCAACGCGCCCCTTCAGGGACGAAACCTGATTGAAGCCAATGCGGGCACTGGAAAAACCTACGCCATCAGCGGACTCTTTCTTCGCCTGATTGTGGAGCATGCCCTGCAGGTCGGGGAGATTCTCGTCATGACCTACACCGTGGCGGCGACGGAGGAACTGAAAGACAGAATCCGCTGCACACTCAGCCGGGCTTTGGAGGCCCTCGGGCATGGAAGGGTTGAAGACCTCTTTCTGGACTCATTTGTCCGTCGTCTGGCGGAGGATGATCGCACGAATTCCGCACGGCGGCGTTTGGCGACGGCGCTGCGGGATTTCGACGAGGCGGCCATTTTTACCATTCATGGTTTCTGTCAGCGGACGCTTCAGGAAAACGCTTTTGAAAGTCATTCAACCTTCAATGCCGAACTGATCACCGAGTCGGAAAAAATAACGGATTTGATTCTCCAGGATTTCTGGCGGCGTCACTTTTACGAAGCGCAGCCGGAACTGGTCGCCTACGCGCTTGAAACAAAAAATAACCTGGCGGGATACCGCTCTTTTCTGAGGCAGATTTCCAGCCATCCGGATATTCGAATCGTTCTGGAGCCGCCAGCCCCGAACCATGATATCGTGGAAGAAGAAATCGCCGCTTATCGCCGGGAGATCAGCAAATTGCGGGACTCATGGAAAGAGTGCCGCGAAACCGTTTGCAGCCTCCTCAGGGATGGTTCGCTAAACGGCAAAGTATACGGGGAATATCAAACGGATCGCTATGTCGATGAACTGGATGTTTTTCTGGAAAGAGGGGGGCCCTGCTTTCCCCTGCCGAAAAACTTCGAAAAATTTACTGCAGGCAAACTGTCCAGATCGTGCCGGAAAGGCTGTGTGCCTCCAAAACATCACTTTTTCGAAATTTGCCAAGTAATTAATGACTTGGAGAAAAGACTTAAAGTTGTACTTGACAGTATTCTTCTATCGCTGAAGAAAGAACTTCTGCAGACTATCCACGCTGAACTGCCCGCTTTTAAAACCCGGCGGAATATCCTCTTTTTCGACGACCTTCTCCTGCGCCTGCGGGATGCCCTCGGACGGCCGGAAGGCGATCTCCTGGCGGCGGCTATCCGGAGAAAATACCGGGCTGCCCTGATAGATGAATTTCAGGATACGGACCCCGTGCAGTATGCCATTCTGCAAGCGGCTTTTCTGTGCAACCGCCCTGAGGAGTCAGATAAACCGCCGATATTTCTCATAGGTGATCCAAAACAGGCGATATACAGTTTCCGGGGCGCGGACATTTTTGCCTACATGGCAGCGGCGAAACAGGTGGATGCAGCATATACCCTTCAGGAGAACTGGCGTTCTGCGCCTGCGCTTCTCAATGCTGTCAACAGCGTGTTTCACAGTCATCCAAATCCTTTCGTTTACGAGGCCATTTCCTTTATGGATTCAAAACCGGCTCCGGGAGGGCAGAAAGAACAGTTGATCCTTGCCGGACCCGACGAATGGGATCCGGCGCCTCTTCAACTCTGGGTTATTCCTGATCATCAAAAGGGCGGAAAGGTGAAGCCGTTGGGAAAAGGCCATGCGACCCCCGGGATTCTCCAGGCCGTTACAGCGGAGATCAGTCACCTGCTGGATGCAGGAAGGAAGGGGATGGCCCTGATTGGCAACCGGAGAATAGAAGCCGGGGATGTGGCCGTTCTCGTCCGGTCCAATCGGGAGGCCCGGCTTATTCAGCAGGCCCTTTTGGAAGGATCGATACCGGCTGTTATGCATAGTCGGGATAATCTGTTTGACTCGCTGGAGGCAACGGATATGGATCTGCTTCTCCGAGCGATTGAAGTTCCCAACGACGAGCGTCGTCTTGGAGCGGCCATGATGACTTCCCTCCTGGGGTTGAGCATCGGCGCTCTTTACCGCCTCAAAATCGATGAAAGACAATGGGAAAACTGCCTTCAACGTTTCCGCAATTATCACAGACAATGGCAGGAAGCAGGCTTCATGCGGATGATGCGTTCTCTGCTGCGGATTGAAGATATACGTTCCCGTCTTTTGTCGCAACCCGACGGAGAACGGAGGCTGACCAACGTTCTTCACCTCGCGGAAGTCCTGCACCGTGAGAGTCTGGAGAGAAACCGCGGGATGCGGGGCCTCATCCGGTGGCTGGCAGAGCAGCGCGATCCGGGAAAGATGCGATCCGATGAACATCAGCTCCGGCTTGAAAGTGATGCCCGCGCTGTGAGGATTGTGACCATCCATAAAAGCAAGGGACTGGAATATCCCGTTGTATTCTGTCCCTTTGTCTGGGAGGGCGCAAAGGATGTTTCTAAAAATGATGCTCTCACCTGCCATGGTGGGGATGAAAACAGCTTTCTCCTCTGTGATCTGGGCCTTCCTCACCAGGCTCTCCATGAACTGCGGGCTTACCGGGAAGGGCTTGCGGAGCGTGTCCGTCTCCTCTATGTCGCACTGACCCGTGCCAAACATCGCTGCTATCTTGTTTGGGGCCATTTCAACGGAGCGGGAGGCTCCGCCCCGGCCTATCTCTTCCACGACAGGACTTCAAAGTGGGATGAGAATAATCCGGAAGAAGCCATTGCCGCGGCTGCATCATTCCGGAATTTCTATAATGAACTTACAGGACCGGAAATTCTTCGGGATCTGGATCGGATAGCGGATTCCGCTCATGGATCGATTTCGATTGCCGATCTGCCTGTTCCGACTGCGGTCACTCCCCTTCCGAATGAGCACTGGAAAGGGACTCTTTCACGCAGGAATTTTACGCGGAAGCTGGAACAGTCCTGGCGGTTCACCAGTTTTTCCTCCCTGGTATTCGGTACCTATGTTCCTCAGGAAGGAGCCGATCGGGATAGGGAAGAGGAGTATCGGCCGCTGAAATCTTCAGACTGGCAGGTCCTCCCTCCGGGAACTCAGACGGGAAATCTTCTTCATGAGTTCCTGGAACAGCTTGATTTTAAGGAAAGGGACGAAATGGTTCTCCAGCAGCGGGCATCAGAGGCGTTATCTTCTCACGGATTCGATTCCCGCTGGAAGACGGCCCTGCTGACACTTATCCGGAATGTCCTTGCCCTGTCACTGTCGGGGGGAGGAAATGGGCAATCCTTTCGTTTATCAGACATTTGTCGTGGAAATCGGATCAGTGAACTGGCATTTTATTTTCCTCTGAAGCGGCTGACCCGGGATAACCTGCGCATCCTCTTCCAGGAGATCAGCCGGGAAGACCCCGGGACGGTTCCCGATTCATGGGACCTGGAAATGGAGCGCCTCTCCTTCAGCCCGATCCGGGGGTGGTTGAGGGGATTCATCGATCTCGTTTTTGTCATCGATGGCCGATATTACCTTCTGGACTGGAAGTCCAATTTTCTTGGCGCCGACCCATCCGGCTATTCTCCGGAAGCCCTGAAAAGCGTCATGGTCCGGAAGCATTACATCCTTCAGTATCATCTCTATGCCCTGGCCCTGCATGCCTATTTGAAACAGCGTCTTCCCGGATACCGCGTGGAAAGGCATTTCGGCGGGATTTATTATCTATTTCTTCGGGGCATCGATCCAAGCCGGGGAGAAAAAACGGGCGTTTATTTCGATAGGCCGTCAGAGGCGCGGCTGACTGCGCTGTATGACGGACTTATTGAAAAGAATCCTGCGGAAAGGAGAAATGCCGATGTTGCCTGATGAGGCCCTCCTTTTTTACTTCTCCGACCTGGATCGTCATTTCGGACGACTGATGGAAAAGATTTCCGGGGGGGACAACCAGGATGTCTTTCTGGCTGCCGCACTGACCAGCCGAAGCAACCGGGGTGGGCATGTCTGCCTCGATCTTGCCGAATATGCAGGCAGGCCACTCATGGCGGATATCCGGGAGGAACCGGAAGACGAGATACTCGAGGAGATGCCCGAAAGCATCCTGCTGTCCTGTCCACCCCTTTCCATCTGGAGGGAAACCCTGCTGGCATGCTCCGTTGTCGGAACGCCAGGTGAATACAAGCCCCTGATCCTGGATGATAAGTCGCGGCTTTATCTTTACCGTTACTGGTCTTATGAAGACACTCTGGTCCGTTTTATCAAATCATGCGGAAATCCAGCTGAATCGGAGGATTTCCGGAAAATATCAAATGTATCTCTCGATCTTTCCGGTCTTGGACATAACTTGCAGACTTTTTTCCCGGAGGATGCAGGGCAGTTCAGGTTTGAGGATGACAAGTCGAAAATTTTTCCGGACTGGCAGAAGATCGCCGCTCTCGCCGTCCTGCGAAACCGTCTGGTCGTCATTTCTGGAAGCCCTGGAACGGGAAAGACAACGACGGCGGCACGGGCTCTTGCTCTGCTGCAGATATTGAGCCGCGGGCCGAAGCTGCGTATTGCCCTGGCCGCACCTACCGGAAAGGCGGCTGTCCGGCTGGACGAAGCCATGAATTCGGCTTATGCCCGAGTCGGACTAAATGATCAACAGGGTAAGGCGATGACGGTGCACCGGTTGCTGGGGACTGTAGCCGGCTCTCCCTATTTTCGTCACGGGCCGGGAAATCCTCTGCCATACGATGTGATTGTCGTGGATGAGGCCTCCATGGTCGATCTTCCCCTGATGGCCAAACTGGTTCAGGCTCTCTCCCCGGCTTCCCGGCTGATACTACTGGGGGATCGGGATCAATTGGCCTCTGTTGAGGCTGGCGCCGTGCTCGGTGATCTCTGCGGCCCCGACGATGCAGGAAATTTCTTTTCACAGGCATTTCGGCAGGAAATCAGAAGGATGACCGGCGAGTCGTGTTTGCCGCCGGTTGCTTTCCGGCATTTGCCGCCCGTCAGTGACAGTATGGTTCAGTTGCAGAAAAACTATCGTTTCGACGAAAACAGCGGCATCGGTCAGCTCAGCAGGGCGGTCAACCGGGGGGATAAAGACCGAGTCTTCAGCATTTTGAATTCGTCACGCTGTTCCGACATAGCCTGGGAGAATCTGCCCGACCCGCTTGGACTGCCCCGGTTAATCGAGGAAAACTTAATTCATTACTTCAGGAAATACATGCAAATGGTTATAAATAATGACAATCCTGAAGTTATATTTGATTATTTTGAGCGATTCAGGATTCTCTGCGCCCTTCGTCGAGGACCATTCGGCGTGGTGTCCGTCAATGCCCTGCTGGAAAGTATGCTGCGGTCGGAGCGCCTGATCGCCGGGAGCGGAAGGTGGTATCCGGGACGGCCCATAATGATTAACCGCAACGACTATTCTCTGGGGCTCTTCAATGGGGACGTGGGCTTGACCCTTCCTGAACACGGCGGCAGCGGACTTTCCGTTTTCTTCAGAGACTCCGAAGGGAATTTCCGCCGTTTCGCTCCATTTCGGCTTCCGGAACATGAAACAGTATACGCCATGACCGTGCACAAGAGTCAGGGATCAGAGTTTGACGAGGTTCTGATGATTCTGTCCGATCGGGATTCGCCGTTGTTGACTCGGGAACTGATTTACACAGGCGTATCGCGGGCGAAGAAAGGTCTTCTTCTGTGGGGAAGAGAAGATATCATACGCCAGGCCATTTCGCGCCGCATTAAACGGACATCCGGACTTCGTGACGCGTTGTGGGAAAGCGCGGATGTCTCAGACTCCTGAAGGGTGAAAAAGCGTGGTGAGGCAGACAGTGCCGAAGCGTCCATATTGACACCATAAAAAGGCTCTGATATTTCAGTTCAGGATGGGTTCAGGATCATGCCGGAAAGAAGCAAAACGGATCATGTTTTCGGTGTTTTCAGAAACGAGGGCATGTTGATCGTCAGACCCGCCGGGAGTCTGACGATCCGGTTTGATGATGAGAAGGCTGCCTTAAGATTGGCTGGGGCGCTGAGTCCTGGTTCTGGCGAACGGCTTCAGCCTTCCCTTTAATCCTGATGTGGAAGAAAGAGGAGAGCATCATGAATGAAATCCTTTTTGAAGAGATTCAAGGTATGCAGGGGCCTTACCGCACCGAACTGAGGCGCCTGCTGAAAAAGCTGGTCATGCCATTCAATCGGGGTGACCGGGTGGGAATCAAGCTTCACTGGGGAGAGAGGGGGAATAAAAGTTTTCTCCCGCCTGACTATGCCAGGGAGATCGTTCAATGGTTGCAGGAAGGAGGGGTCAGGCCTTTCCTTTTTGATACGACGGTTTTATACTCCGGTGGACGACGCAAGGCTGAAGATTCACTCCAGACGGCAGTGGAGCACGGATATACGGAATCCTTTCTGGGCTGTCCGGTGACCATTGCCGACGGAATGGATGGGCGGTGCGTGATCGATCTGCCGGCGGGATACCGGCATTTCGCCCATGTTCAGGTTGCAGACATTTTTGACCTGACGGATGGTTTTGTGATTTTTTCCCACTTCAAGGGACACATGGAGGCCGGTTTCGGCGGCGCCATTAAAAATCTGTCCATGGGATTTGCTTCCAGGGCACAGAAACAGAGGATGCATGCCGATGTCCGTCCTCTTTTAATGCCTGAGAAATGCACGAAGTGCGGGACCTGTGTTGAAGTATGCCCCACTGGTGCGGCGCAGTTCGGCGATGACGGCTTACCCTTTTACGACCACGAAGTCTGCATCGGTTGCGCTCAATGCATCGGCTTCTGTCCCGCTCTTGCCCTTAAAATTCACTGGGAGACCGACGCCGCGGTTTTTCAGGAAAAACTCGTTGAAACGGCGGCGGCCGTGTGGCGTCGGATCGAAGGACGTTCCGTTCTGATCAACGCCCTGCTGAATATCACTACGGAATGCGACTGCTGGCCGGGAGAAAACCCGGTCATCCACGCCGATCGGGGCTTTATGGGTGCTTATCACCCCGTACGGATCGATGAGGAATCGATCCGTATTGTCGGAGAGAACACATTCAACCAGGCCCATCCGGATATCCCCTGGTCGCGCCAGTTTTCCTACGCCGGGGAAATTGGATTTTGATGCCGTATTCGATGAAATATTCCACGAACAGTCAAAACATGAAAGAATGATTTTCCCGTAGTGACTGTATTAAAAAAACAGGTATGGGAACGGGACAGATTGGAAAAACCATAAATAAGAATAATAAAATGGAGACTGGTCCTTATCCGGAAATATGGAGTAAGGAAAGAAATGGTAAGATAAACCGCTGAAATGGAACACTTGAAATGGATCGGTTCGGGCCGCCGGGAGGAGTCGATTTTAAGAGCTGCTAAAACAATGCAGAAAGATAATGAACCGTCAATAATCAGATTTATTTTATAGAAATATCTCTGTTGCTGTAAAAACCAAAAAGATGATTGTAAACGTTTTTTAAATTATTCCACCTGAGATTCGGGAATGAAACTCTTTGCAGTTGCAAATCCTTAAAAGCGGCAAACAATCGTTCCTCTTTAGCAATGGGAAAGATTATACAGAGTGTCGCTTCAGGGCTGTGTGCAGTAACTGAATATAACGATTCGCGTAATTCATCAACCAGTAGAGCAAAGGGGGGATCTGCGATGACAAGATCGAACTCCATTTTCAATTCAACCGGATTCTTCAAATCAAAATATTGATAACCGGGCATATAGTTAAATCGATCATCAATATCCAGCACGGTGACAATTCTTTGCCGGTCATGCCACCATTCATGGGCCAGGCGAGGTGTGCATAAACAACATATTTTTTTATAGGAATCGAAATGATTTACAAGCAGTTCAGCTGTAGATTTGCTGAAGAAAAATTGATGCAATTCAAAGTTCGGTTGCACAAAATAATCCTGTTTGCTCACCTTATCAGTGTAATGCAGTTTTACACAACCAAGATTTGACGCAATCTTTCGCAACGTGCGATGTAAGACCGCCAGTTGTAATTTGACTTTGTCTGTATAGAAAGAAATCGGATTTCCCTTAAAATAATCTATTGATGAATCACATTCATTCAGAATGCCTTCGCTTACTGTCAATTCAGGCTTCTGGAACTTCATGGTATCCAGTGCGTCTTTAAATTTCAGGGATTTTTTCATCTGAAACTGCTCCTTTTTTTCAAATTCCGCCGCATCTATGATGTGACAGACAGGGGTATTTCAGAAATCATTATTTAATCATATTCTAATAATCAAGCCCGATCAACAGATAATTAATTACGCAATCAGAAGATCGTGATATTTTTCACTCAGGAATCCCGCTTTTCAGTTTCTCACGGCCTGCTCTTCCGTTTGGCTCATTCCTGATAAAAAGCAGAAATGTGAAAAATATCACAATAATACGATGGAAAAAGAATTGATCTGTTCTGAAATATATCTTAAATTAATAGTTCGAATTCAGTTTCATGCAATAGAGCCGTCCCTGATGTCTGTTCAGTACAACGTCAAATAAAAGTCCCATAAACAGAAGGAGGCCGTTATGTATCGTTCGAGTCTGACGTGCTGCGGAAAGTTTGTTCTGTCCTGTCTTTTTTTCGTTTTTTTACCTTGTACCGCCCTGTCAGTGGATTATGTGATTCCGGGCAGCCCGCCTCCGGCCGGCTTTTCTAATTTGTTTCCCGGCGATACTCTCACCATCAACTCTGGTGGCGACTTTACAAATACAGGTACAAACTGGATATATAACAATGGCATCATAACGAACAACGCTGGCGGGACTTTCACGAATAATAACGGCAATACCCGCAACGACACGACTTTTATAAACAGCGGCACTTTCACAAACGCTAATGTCAGTCAGATTTATAACTATGGAACCTTTACGAACAATACCAGCGGCACCCTCACAAACGATAACAGCTACATTCATAACATGCTCGGTGCTGTGATTACAAACGATGGCACGTTCACAAACCTGAATTCAAACACATCAACGATCCGGGAATTCAGAAACTACGGAACATTCACAAACAACGGCAGTTTTACAAACAGCAACAGTAGAATTTATAACGCTGCCAGCGGTGTTATTACAAACAACGGCACTTTTATCAACGAAGCCGGCAGCACGATTGAGAATAACGGCGCCTTCGCAAATCAACCGGGAGCGGTTCTGATCAATGACGGCACTTTCACTGCGAATACCCCGTTTACAAATTCCGGAACTCTCTCCGGAATCGGGACAATCAATGGTAACGTGACCAACGCCGGGACGCTGGCCCCCGGGAATTCCATCGGTCAAATGACAATAACCGGAAACTATACTCATAACGCGGGAGCGGCCTATCAGGTGGATGTCAATGCCACGGGACAGTCAGACCGGCTTGTCGTTACAGGGACCGCTACCCTGAATGGAGGCGCCGTGGATGTGCTGGCGCAATCAGGCAGCTACCTGCAGAACACAAACTATACGATCCTGACTGCAGGAGGTGGAGTGACAGGTGTTTTTGGCGCGGTAACAAGCAATCTGGCATTTCTCACTCCCTCGTTGAGCTATGACCCATCGAATGTGTATCTCCTGCTTACCCGGAACTCGACGAACTTTGTCGATGTCGCAGGCACACCCAACCAGCGGGCTGTCGCCTCTGCTTTTGATTCGATCTCTCCCGGCGCGACCGGGGAAATGGAAGCTGTCCTCAACAGCCTTACCAGCCTTTCCGCCGACGGGGCGAGATCCGCTTTCGACCAGATGGGAGGCAATGTCCACACGGCCCTGACGGGAGTGTCATTCTCCAGTTTCAACAGTTACATGGGCGTATTGACCGGCAGGATGGGAAGGGGTATTGCCGACAGGTCTTTCCTTGCCTCACTTCCGCAACCCATGTATGCGTCCCGCGGCGATGTTGCCACCGATGCCGGCGGCAATCTGAGCGGGGGCGATGAATGGGGTATCTGGGCAAGGGTATACGGAAATGTGGGATACCGGGACGGAAATGACGTAACAACCGAATATGACTACAATATGGGAGGATTGGCAATCGGATTTGACAGAAAAATCACGAATATTCTCCTTCTTGGTTTTTCAGTTGGGCTTTCCGGCGGAAAGCTGGACATGAATGACCTTACCGAGTCCTCAAAAATCAACAGCTGGCATGGTTCTCTTTATGGATCCTGTACAAAAGGCGCCTGGTATATGGATGGCATCCTGGCTTACGGTTATAACCGCTACGATACATCGCGAGACATTTCCTTCGGGGCTGTAGACAAGACAGCCGATGCCGAATACGATGGTCATATTTTCGGCGCCTATATGGAAGCAGGATACAAATTGAAGCTGAACACGATCAACATCACTCCCATGGCGTCTTTTCAGGCGAGTCATCTTACCCGGGACGATTTTACGGAAGACAATGCCGGGGTGTTAAGCCTCGATGGGGACAGTGAAAACGCCGACTCACTCCTGGGTACACTGGGTATAAAAGTGAACAGGGACTTTGTGGTGAATGCGGCCACCATTACCCCTGAAGTCCGGATAAAATGGCTCCACGAATTTTCCAACGACGATTATATGCTCGATACGGCCTTTGCAGGAGCGCCTGCTGCGCCCTTCACCATCCGGGGGGATCATCCGGATAGAGATCGTGTCGCATTCGGCGTGGGGCTCAATGCCGATATGAAGAATAATTCGAGCCTCTTTCTTGCTTATGACGCCAATTTCTCAGGAGAGTATACTGAGCACGTGGGATCACTGGGATGGAGGTACAGGTGGTAAAAAGATCTGATGATCTTATTGAGCAGTGCAGTTAACATTGTTTTTTGACGATACCGCCGTTATTCCCGGCGGTATCGTCCATATCGGATTCCGGGGCAGAAGCTTTCGATAAACCTATTCACAAATTAAGAATGTATTTTATGGCGTGTCGCACCGGAAGGAAAGACAATCAGTAAAAATTCAGCAACTTTCTTTCCCATAGCGAATCAGGCGTTTTTCAGAACAATCCCCTCGGCGATGTTGGAAAAATCTTCACAGACATCGATGGCGTGCTCTATCTGCTCAAATATTTCTTTCCATTTGATTATCTCGACAACATCCATCCCATTTTCAAACAGCCTGCTGATCGCTATTCTCAGTACCACGTCCCCTTCATTTTCTGCCGTGTTGATTTCCACGCAGGCGTCTAAAATCGTCTGGGCATTCTTCATGTTTCTCAGGGCACGGACAACTTCTTTGACCTTGGTGATGGCTCCGTTCAGGATGCGAACCTGTTCTTTCAGCTCCGGTGCAGGCTCCTTGATCCTGTAGAGTAACATGATCGTGGCACAGGACTCGATAATATCCAGGATGCTGTCCATCTTGTTAACCAGGGCGTAGATATCTTCCCGGTCAAAAGGGGTGAGAAAGGTCCGATACATTCTCTCGTACGTTTCGTGGGTGATTACATCAGCCTCATGTTCGATTTCTTTAAGACGAAAAATATTGGGTTCAGACTGATCGTAATGATCAAGAATATGCATGAACAGGCTGCCACCTTCTTCTATTTTGACGGCCAGCTCTTCAAAAAGGTCGAAAAATTTTTCCTCTCTGGGAAGAATTCTCATCATGTTCTCCTTCCTCGTCTGAGAACTTGACACGATGATGAGCACGAAGCTCACGGTAAAGCTGAGAACAGTTCTGGATTTTTGCCATTATTACGGATCGGCGCCGACCAGAGCAGCCGGAATTGCGGAATGACCACTCAAGTCGCTGGATCCTATCAACAAACATGACTGAATGGAGGCTCGGGCATCCGAGGATGCGGGTTCAAGGTTTACAGAAATAGTTAACATCAATTGTGAGGCGTGTCGTTCATAACATAACGACATTCAAATATTAATACGCTTTATGTGAATCGGTCCTCTTAACGTTTAACAATAAGTACCGGTTTTCGGGCCTTCCTGACCACTTTCTCTGAAACGGATCCCAGAAGCATTTCCTTCACATTACTGACTCCATGAGAGCCAATGACGATCAGGGAGATATCCTCTTCCGATTCGGCTCTCAATATCTCCTTGAAAGGAATGCCCGTTTCGATTCTGACAGCGGTTCTGATTCCCGCATTTGCCAGAATCCCGGCTATTTTATCCGCTTTATCCCGTGCCGCAATTTCCTGTTTTTCTCCTAATAAAGACAGGTCCATAAGAGAATAGACTTCAGGAATATGCAGGCTTCGTGTATCGACGACATGGAGGATCACGACTTCTTCTGTTCCGGCTTCTTTAAACTTTATCAGATAATCGAGAGCTTTATTTGCAACATCTGAAAAGTCGGTCGGGTACAGGATCTTTCGGAACATCTTTCCACCTCCTTCTGCATTGAATCAAGATACGCCATGCAGGTTGAATGTTCAGCGAATCTTCATGCGTCTCACGACAGCTGAACCTGCAGTTTAATTTCTCATATTGCCTGTCGTATGTCGAAGATTATTCATCCTATTGTCAGACAATTTCTTCCTCTGCGCTTACTTTCATAGAGAAGCATATCCGCTCTTTTCAACAGCGTATCACTGCTGTCATTGTCAAGCATGAGCGTCGCTCCGACGGATATGCTGACATGCAGCTGCTCTGTTTTCAGGGTGATGTAGGCGTTTTCGATCAGGACTCGCAATCTGTTGCCGAGAATTTCAAGGTTTTCATGGGTTACGTTTCGCAGAATTCCGATAAATTCTTCTCCGCCCCATCGGCCGATCAGATCCGACGGTCTTGCATTCTTGACCAGGGTGTCGGCAACGAACAGGAGGACAAGATCGCCGACGTCGTGGCCGTAAGTGTCGTTGAATTCCTTGAAATGATCGATATCCATAAAAAGAATGCCAAAGGAGACGCCCAACCTTTTCTGCTCCTCAAAACGGATCTGGAGCTCATTTTCAACGCAGTTTCGGTTTGCCAGCCGGGTAAGATTGTCGTAAAAAGCCTTTTTTTCGAGGTCTCTGATTCTCCGCTCAATGGATCTGGAACTGCTTCGACTTGTAAACAGTTCCACGCCGCCGATCACATTTCCATCGGCGTCAGTGAGCGTGTTGACGCGAACAGAGACCGGCATCCGGTAGCCCTCCTTGTGGTGAAGGAAAACCTCGGCTTCGCGGGTCTTTCCATCGGCGATTGTCATTGCCAGAGGACACATTCCCTTGCATAATGTATTGCCGTCTCGATCCACATGGGTGAGAATGTTGTCAGAACAGGATTTACCGATCACCTCTGCGGCTGTAAACCCTGAAATCCTTTCAGCGGCTTTGTTCCAGTACTGGATGACCCTGTTTCGATCCACAAGGTACAGCCCGTCATAAAGATCATCTACGATTCTGCGATAAGAATCCCGGTCTATAAACATAACGTTTAAGTCGCTTTCTCAGACAAGTCCATCAGCTGTGGTTATCAGTCAGCCCTTCTGCCTGCAGACGAATGAAAACTTCATTTTGGCGGCGCTTTCAGGATAATCGTTTTTTTCATTCCAATTTTTTCATCCCAATCATGTAGTTGAATTTAACACAAAAACTGCAAACTGAGAAGACATCACAGCAATGGAATGTCATCGCATTCTCACTCTTGAAAGTCGGAAGGCGCCGGGGGAAAACTACGCGTCAGCACGGGAAGCCTGGCAGATGAAGGAAAAAAACAGCAGCGGAAAAAATTTTACTGTCGTGGAAGACAATAAAGACACCGCGGCCCGTATAAACATGATCGGCATTTCAAGTGGCTTTTATTACCATGTCGGCAATCACGGGACGGTGGTCGGAGGCTTTGCCTGTTCCGACCCGGCAGTTCCGTGTCTTCAATTGAGCGTTGCTCATGATGTGATCGATCCGCATCCAGGAGAAGCGGAGCCAGGGAAGTCTGTTCTTCAGCAGAAAGTGTCCGTAGGTGTAACCATAGCCTCGCCCCCCTTCAGCGAAAGCGTCGCGCAGTCCGGCTCCACGCAGAGTTGAGCAGACCAGAGATGCATCAGGTGCATTCAGGTCGCCGGAAAGGATAACCGGTCCCCGTTCAGCGATGAGATATTCCCGTATTGTGGCGGCCTGGGCGATGCGGATTTTCATGTTGTTATCAAAGCTGCGGATAAATTCAGGAAGATCCCATGGGCGGCTTTTGGCCTTACTCAAAGTATAGAAACTATTCCGAGGGGTCTTGAAATGGACGTTATAAAGTGAAATAGCTGTCGATCCGACGGTCATCCGACAGCGCAAGAAGCTCTCTTTTCTTTTTCCGGAAAAGGGCAATTCATGTACCTCTGCCTCGGAGAGAGGATATCTGCTCGCGATAACGTACTGTCCCCGGGTAAGAACGTGCCAGTCCGGGGGCATGTGTTTCCCCAGCGGGCCTCTCATCGAATTCCATGCATCCTGGAAAAGAAGCACGTCAGGCTTGCAGCGGTCGATCTCGCGAATAAAACGTGCTGCCTTGCGACGGTCATACTTGATATTCCAGGTCATGACCCGGATGTTCAAACTTCCCGGTGCCGGTTCGGGCGGATTCATTGACCAGCAGTAACCCATAACAGGGCCAAGCACCCAAAGCAGGCACAACAGAGGCAGCCAAGCCCAGCAGCGGTCCGCCTTGAACATGAAAACAGTCAGAAACATTCCCGGAACAGCCCACATGACCTGGGGCATGTAGAGATTTACAGCGCCGAGCCAGAATCGTTCCGGGCCCTTCCAGTTCAAAATTGATATGGAGACCAGAGCCATTACATAAATACAGGCAAGAAAACGCAGCCAGACAGCGGCTTTCAATGATAACCTCCGTTTCTGTCATAACTCATAATGAATTTCTCAAAAGAAGCACGGCAATCTTCCTGACTCTGTATCGCTGATAAAGAAGTCAAAGCTCTTTCAGAAGCTTGTTCGCGGGCAGACTTTCAATTGCCTTCCCGAATGATTTCACAACCTCCGACAGAACTCCAAATTCGGGAGCATGGGCGAAGGGCATGTGGTTGAGTCCTCTCCGATCCATGGCCTCTAGAACATAATGGATTGTCAGGGCATTGATATCGACAGCCGGTTGAAATCCGCGTTCTCCATCTCCTTCGGCTTCCGTTACCGAAAGAACGTTGCTTTTAGCCAGTTCAAAAAGAAGCTCATTGACGAAGCGGATTGGAATCTCAAGGCGGTGTGATATTTCACGAGCCGTAAGAGGTTTGCCTCCCGCAGCAAAGTTTTTAATCAGATGATGCGTGATCTGAAGAGCGAGCAGAGTTTTGAGGCGGTGGCTCGCCTGCAGGGCGTCCGGTTCGAATTCATAGGTGTCAACGTTCTGGTAGGCAAAGGATAATTCAGCCCCGTACAGGACGATCAACCAGCTCAGTTGAAGCCAGACTAGAAAAAGCGGCAGAACGGCAAAACTTCCATAAATGGCATTGTACTGGACGACTCCGATCTGGAAGGTAATGTAGCCCCACTGAACGATTTGAAAGATGGTCCCTGCGATGATTCCTGCCAGGAGGCCGGACGTAAAGCGGACCTTCGTATTCGGCATGAAAATGTAAATAAAGGTGAAAAGGCTCCACAGCAGGCCATAGGGCAGCAACTTCAGAAAAAGAAAGAAAAGGGGGCTGAGGACTCCCAGAATTGTGAACTTTTCCATGATCAGATTCAACTGGGTGGTAATGAAGACGGTCATGCTGCTGGAAAGGATGATGAGAACGGGGCAGATCAGCATGAGAGACAGGTAGTCGCTGAACATCCTGCCGATCGTTCGCCGTTCCTTGACTCCCCAGATATCGTTGAAGGCCTCTTCAATCTGTCCCAGCACCTTGATCACGGCCCAGAACAGAACAATCAGGCCGATTCCCGCAATCACACCTCCCCTGGTATTTTCCAGGAGAGAATGAGAAAACTGAATGACATTGGCAAGAATCTCCTCATGGCCGGCAAGTTTGCTTCGCAACTGCGCTTCCAGCACTTTCTCGAAACCGAATCCCTTGGCGATTCCAAAGGCCATGGCCGCAACCGGGACAATCGAAACCAGAGAATAAAAGGTCAGAGAAGAGGCGCGCAACTTACACTTGTCTTCATCAAATCCGCGAATTGAAAGGATCAGGACCCTGAGAAGAGTCAGGAAAAAGGATTTTCCGGGAGGAAGCTGGGTGCGTCTAATCCGCCAGATATCCTGTTTAATGAAATTACCCACCTGCCGAAACTTCTTTCCGACCTCCACCATGATCCCTCCCGTTGAATTCCTCTCCATTCCAGTCAGTTCCTTTTTCCGTTCAACAGGCTCAACTTATAGGATCGGACCCGATTGACCGGAAAATAAGACTTCTTTGAACCGGCCAGTCCCGGAATCCCCATGTCACTTTCCTTGTTGATGAATTCAACATCTTCAAAAAGACGGCAGGCGCACTCCCTGTCCAGGAACTGATACAAACCCCGGATATGGGAATAAGCCTTTTCAAAATTGAGGACCTTTATCTTGTCCGTCAGAGAGGTGACGATCCCAAAGGCGCAGACCTCACCGTCGATCCTGATGGCGATTCCCCGCGCCTCGAGCAGTTCCAGATTTTCCAGCATAAGCCGGGCCGCCTGGCTTTCCTGTCCCAGATTCGGATCAGTCTCCGGGTTGCACCTGCTGTCTTTGGCACACCAGCGGTCCAGAAAAAGAAGGGTGTCGGGAATGTTGACCGGGGAAAGAGCTTCGATCGTCGTTCTGCCGGTTTCCAAAAAGATCCTGCGGAAATAATTAATGTGATTCCGTTTCTTGAGGTAGCGTTTCCCCTGCAGTTCCGTCAGATCCTTTTTCAGATAGATGTAGTCGCTGTAATCCGGCTGCTCCGTCAGTGAAAAGAGGGTCCTGATGGAAGATAACCCGAAGTGTTCGACATAGCTCTCCGGAATAAAGCAGAAGGTTGAAAGACAGTGGCGACGAGCCAGCTCAGCCAGTTCAGGAGGAGTAACTTCCCGGAATGGACTGAGGGGCAGCAGCAGGCAACGGCAGTTCGGATATTCCGGGAGGGTACCGGCAGTCATCAACAGGAGCAGATTGTCCTCCACGGTGTAATAGGTTGGATTCAATTCATTGTTCCAGGCAATCAGCGAAGAGAGGGAATAGATTGCCAGGGGATATTTAAGGGGATTAAAAAACGGTTTCAGCCGCGAATAATCACTAACGGTTAACAACCTGAAGGAATTCTGTATTTTCATGACTTCCTGAGCAGCATAGGGGTCGAATCGGGCATTTTTTCAAAACCGAAAGGGATGTAAAAGGGAAAGGAATTTCGTTCGGCAATCAAGCCGATCCAGGGAATCCCATCGGTCTGGAGACGTTTCAGAAGCGTGTTCACGAGACAGGTGCCGATTCCCCGGCGCCGGTAATCGGGATGGACTGTCAAATCCTGGATGTAGGCGTCGCTGGCCCGGTCGCTGATGACCCGTCCCATTCCAGCAAGACGTTGTCCATCCAGGGCCGCAAGAAAGCAATGACTTCCCTTGATGATTCGTGCGACGAGAAGAGGGTCCGCGTCCTCCTCCGGCCACCAGCCAGCCCTCCGGTAGAGGGTGATGATCTGGTCAAGAAGTTCCGGTTGAGCGTCTTCAAGAAAACGATAGATAGTCATGTCATTCCGTCTGATGCAATCTGATGTGCGGGTTGCCTGCATTCGTCCCGCATCGATGAGCTTTTGCCGCCTCAATTTATGCTGCCGCCTGCAGCCGTGTATAACCGCGATGGGAAGTAAGCCTCTTCCCTGAGGCTGGCGGCGTTCCGTGACTATAAAAAAGTATTATGGATTTAGTCAAGAATTAATGCCTTTCCGCCCTGTATTCGCTTGACCCGGTGCCGGATTTTGCCTATAGTCCCAAACCTGCAAACGAAATTGAAAGTTAAGGAGGTTATCAGGAATATGAAGATTATTCTTTTGGGAGCGCCGGGCGCCGGGAAGGGCACAGTGGCCAAACTGCTGACGGAGTATGATGGTTCCGTACAGATTTCCACGGGAGACATTCTGCGGGCGGCCGTCAAGGAAGGAACAGAGCTTGGACGGGAGGCCAAAGGCTACATGGATCGGGGTGATCTGGTTCCCGATGCGCTGATCATGCGGATGATGGAAACCCGCCTTCAACAGCCGGATTGTGCAAACGGATTCATCCTGGACGGTTTTCCCAGAACGATTCCCCAGGCCGAGGCCTTGAAGAATCTCCTGGAAAAACTGAATATTCGACTGAATTTTGTCGTCAATCTGGAAGTTCCGCGGGATGTGATCCTGGATCGGCTGACCACTCGGAGAACCTGCTCCAATCCGGATTGTCAGGAAATATACAATATCAAAAGCAATCCTCCCCTGCCCGATGGCCGCTGCAAGAAATGCGGCAGTCCGACGATTCAGCGGGATGATGAAACCGAAGAAGCCATTCTGAACCGTCTGGAAACCTACAATGAGAAAACCGCGCCTCTGATTGGCTTTTATGAAAGGGAAGGGCTGCTCAAGACATTTTCCTCAGTCAGCAGCGCCGAAACCGTGGAAGCCGTTAAAAAGGCCTTGAAGGAATGCTGATCAAAATACCGGGTCTGTTTCGCCATGATCGATTATGAGAAGGAACTGAACGAAGAGCAGTGTCACGTTGTGCTGGAAGCGGGAGGGCCCATGCTGGTTCTTGCCGGCGCGGGGAGCGGAAAAACCCGGACGCTGACCTATCGGGTGGCGCGCCTGGTTGAGACCGGGATCAAACCCGAGCGGATTCTGCTGGCCACGTTCACTAACAAGGCTGCCCGTTCCATGCTCAACCGGGTCCGGGAACTCGTTCCTGTGGATCTCAGCCGCCTCTCCGGCGGAACCTTTCATCACAACGGTCATTTCATGTTGCGGGCTCACGCCGAAAGGCTGGGCTATACACGGAGCTTTTCCATACTCGATACGGAAGACGCCCGGCAGTTGATCTCGACCTGCGTTGTCGAGGCGGGCATCGATACGAAAGGGGCGACCTTTCCCAAGGCCAATGTTCTTTATGGGATATTGAGCCTTGCCGTGAATACAGCGGCCGATCTTTCCACGACCGTAGCGGAACGCTATCCTTTTTTCAGCCATCGTCTTGAGGATATCCGAAAAGTCGCCGCTCTTTATGATCTGCGCAAGCGTCAGTCCGATTTCATGGATTTTGACGACCTGCTCCTCAACTGGCGTCGCCTGCTGCTGGAATGTCCCGATGTCCTGCAACATTACGCTGAACGCTTTGAACACATTCTCGTGGATGAATATCAGGACACGAATCGCATCCAGGCGGAAATCATGGATCTGCTGGCATCACGACACCGCAACATCATGGTCGTAGGGGATGACTCCCAGAGCATTTACGCCTTCCGCGGGGCCAACTTTGCCAACATCATGTCTTTCCCGGAAAAATATCCGGACTGCCGGATTTTCAAACTGGAGACCAATTACCGCAGCACCCCGGAAATTCTCCATCTGGCAAATCTGAGCATTGAAAACAATGAAAATCAGTTTGCCAAGTCTCTGCGGGCCGTCCGGGAAGCGGGTCTGAGACCGGTGGTCGTCCCTGCCCGGAATGCCCTGCAACAGGCCGAATTTGTTGCCCAGCGGATACTGGAGCTTCACAGAGACGGCATTCCTCTGCACGAAATGGCGATTCTGTACCGGGCCCATTTTCACGCCATGGATGTTCAGATGGAGTTGACACGGCGGGGAATCCCCTATGAAATCCGTTCGGGAATCCGCTTTTTCGAACAGGCCCACATCAAGGATGTAACCGCTTATCTGAGAATTCTGGGGAATCCGCTGGATGAACTGGCATGGAAACGGATTTTTGGGCTGTGTCCGAAGATCGGGAAAAAAACTGCCGAGAAACTCTGGCAATTTCTTTCGGAATCGGGAGAACCGCTGGAAGCTGCTTTAAGGGAAGATTTTCTGAAGGTGGTTTCGAAGACGGCCAGAGGCGGACTCGCTTTTTTTCAGGAAGTATTGATCAAGCTGCGGGAGGAGGCTGTTCATGCTTCGACGCTGCCGGATCTCATCAGCCTGATTATTGAGAGAGGATATCGAAAGTATCTGCGGGAAACGTATACCGATACGGCCTCACGGGAAGAAGATCTCGAACAGCTCGCGGAATTTTCCGGCAAGTTTTCCTCTCTGGAGGACTTTTTGAGTGAATTGTCCCTCATGACCAACATGGACGCCGACGGACGGGACAAGGCAGCCGGCGATGACCTCCAGGAAAACAAGGTCATTTTGAGCACCGTTCATCAGGCAAAGGGGTTGGAATGGTCCGTTGTCCTGCTCGTCGGATGCGCTGAAGGCATGATTCCCCTGGAACGGGCGGTTCAGGAAGCCGGCGGCGAAGAAGAAGAGAGGAGACTTTTTTATGTGGCCGCCACCCGGGCCAAGGATTACCTCTACCTCTGCTATCCCCAGACGGATTATTCAAGATGGGCCGGGTTTGCCAATCTCAGCCCATCCCGGTTCATTCGAGAACTGGTTCCCTCCTCCCGAAAAAAAGAACTGCCCTTCGAACACTGGGTTGTCGAAGAGCAGTGGTGAGTTCCTGTATTTATCTGTTTACAGCCAGTGATCTGATTTGTATTTCGCGTCATATTCCGCTTTCAGGGCGATCTGCGTTGCTTCGGCGATATATTCAGGCTCTTTAACCAGATCTTCAACGCGAATATCCACTCCAAAAATTCCGACCATATCGTCATTGTCATCTGTAATCGGTTCTGAAACGGTAAAGCAGAGGGCGCCCGTCATTTTGGAAATGTAAAAATCAGTCACATGAAGTTTGCCCGTCTGCAGCGGCTTGATGAACCATTCCCGATCGGACTGATCCGTTCCCACGCCGTAGTTTTCATATTTGGCGCGATCAACGATATTCGTGATGTTTCTCGTGGTCTTCTTGCCGTTCATGTCCACCACGTATGCAAACTGGATCGAGGGGTATTCCTCGATAAACCGCTGCATTACCGGTTCCTGGAGTTCAGGTTGCATCGTTTTCATGGCCGGATCATCGATGATCTTGCGCAGTACGGCGATGGCTGCTTCCGCCGCTTTGAATTTGATCCTTTCCAGATCAGACATGAAGAGTTCCGGCATATACTTGCGAACCTTCGCCTCGAGTTCTTCCGTGGAAATGGTGGTGACTCGCCCCAATTCATACTCATCCGCGATCCATTTGTTGATCTTCGAAATGCCGGGGTGTCGCTTATCCACGGTACTGTCGCCGGACAGTCCGAAATGCGAGTTGATCCAGTAAGCGATGCCAGCTTTTCCGGACTTGTCGGTGATCATGGGTACGATGGGACGCTTCAGAATCTTCGTCGTGTTGAAGATGTTGTAGATCTCTTCACTCTTGATCAGGCCGTCAGCGTGAACACCAGCCCGGGTAACATTGAAATCCGCGCCGACAAAGGGGTAATTGGACGGGATTTTGTATTCGATTTCATTTTTAAAGTAATTTGCGATATCAGTAATCACCGTCGTGTCGATCCCGTTTGTCTTTCCCATGAGCCCGATATATTCAATAATAAGCCCCTCAATAGGGGGATTGCCCGTCCGCTCGCCCAGCCCGAGCAGAGTGGAATTGGCGGCGCTGCAGCCGTAAAGCCATGCGGTAGTCGCGTTGATCAGGGCTTTATGAAAATCGTTGTGGCCATGCCATTCCAGAAGTCGGCCGGGCACATCGGCGTCATCAATGAACGCCCGCACCAGTTTGTCGACACCACGCGGCAGCGAAGCGCCCGGATAGGTCACACCGTATCCCATGGTATCGCAGAGCCTGATCTTGATATCCACACCGCTTTCCTCCCGAAGCTTCATCAGCTCGATGGCGAAGGGGATGCAGAATCCATAAATGTCCGCACGGGTGATATCTTCGAAGTGGCAGCGGGGAACGATGCCGGCATCCAGGATCGCCTTGACGATTCCCAGATATTCTTCAAGGGCCTGACTTCGGGTCATGTTCAATTTAAGGAAGATGTGATAGTCGGACACGGAGGTCAGAATTCCTGTTTCCTTCAGACCGGCTTCTTTCACCAGGGGGATGTCTTCCCGGGCAGCCCGGATCCAACCCGTAATTTCAGGATATTGCAGGCCAAGGTCCTGGCACATTCTGACGGCTTCCTTATCCCGATTGCTGTAAAGAAAAAACTCCGTCTGCCGGATAATTCCATTGTATCCGCCAAGGCGGCTCATCATCTGGTAAAGGTCGACGATCTGCTGAGTCGTGTAAGGAGGTCTGGCCTGCTGCCCATCCCGAAATGTCGTATCGGTAATAAAAATTTCTTCAGCGGGCTGGATGGGAATAATCCGGTGATCAAAGTCGATCCGGCTGACTTCGTCATAGGGGAATACTTCTTTCTGAAGATTCGGTTCATCCACATCCCGCAATTCAAAGCGCCAGAATCGGGTATGCTCATGATTCAACACTCTTTTCTGGGGATTCCATTTGGCCATGATCTCAAACTCCAACGCAAATAGTTTTAGCTAAAGAGACTATTTTCTATAGCAGTTACAGAAAATTACTATAATAAGCTGGCAATGTCTGTCAATAGGGAAGACTAAACAATTTTAAGGGACAACTCCATCAGTTGTTCAATGCTGACCATAGACGGGGCATCCGTCATCAGACAGGTGGCCTTCTGCGTTTTGGGAAAGGCGATGACATCGCGGATGGATTCCGCCCCGGTCATCATCATGACCAGTCGATCCAAACCGAAGGCAATCCCGCCATGGGGCGGCGTCCCGAATTCCAGGGCGTCCAGAAGGAAGCCGAACTTGCTGCGGACTTCTTCATTCTCCAGGCCCAGAGCTTCGAAAATAAGGGACTGGATCTCTTTTCTGTGAATCCTGATGCTGCCGCCTCCCACCTCGGAACCATTGAGCACGAGATCGTAGGCCCGCGCCCTGACCTTCCCCGGTTCTCCCGGAAGGTACTTCACATCATCGGGTACAGGAGATGTAAAAGGATGATGCGTGGAAACATAGCGCTTTTCCGTATCGCTGAATTCCATGAGTGGAAACTCGGTAATCCAGACGAAGGCAAATTGTTCCGGATCGATCAGATTGAGCTTTTTGGCCAGATGGATACGGAGATTCCCCAGGGAGTCATTGACCACGGTCGGCGTATCCGCGACAAAAACGAGGACGTCGCCTTCGACCGCTTCCATTCTGCCATTGATCTGCCGGACTTCATCCGCGGTGAGGAATTTGAAGATAGGCGATGTCCATCCGTCGGCAAGTACACGAGCCCAGGCGAGGCCCCTGGCCCCGTAAATGGAGACGAAATTCTGGAGGTCATCCAAATCCTTACGGGAGAGACGCTTCCCTTCGGGGATGCGGATCGCCTTGATCATGCCCCCGCCTGCCGCGGCTTCGCGGAAGACAGTAAGCCCCGAGTCGGCAAGAATATCGGTCAGATCTCTGAGTTCAAGGCCGAACCGGATATCCGGGTTGTCCTTTCCATATCGACCGATCGCTTCCGCATAGGAAAGACGGGGGAAGGGCGTCGAAAAAGTCCGGTTCAGGCATCGAGAAAAGAGATGGGTCATCAGGCCTTCCATAATTTCGATGATATCGTCCTCTGTGATAAAGGACATTTCCACGTCGATCTGGGTAAATTCCGGCTGCCGGTCGGCGCGGAGGTCTTCGTCGCGAAAGCACTTGACGATCTGAAAATAGCGGTCGAAGCCGGAAACCATGAGCAACTGCTTGAATATCTGAGGAGATTGGGGAAGGGCGTAAAAGGTTCCCTTGTTGATGCGGCTGGGAACGAGATAATCGCGGGCGCCTTCCGGGGTGCTCTTCGTGAGAAAAGGCGTTTCGATTTCGATAAAACCGTTGCTTTGAAAAAACTGCCGCGTCTCTGCAGCAACGCGGTTCCGCAACATGATATTCCTCTGAATCTGTGGTCTGCGCAGATCCAGATAGCGATACTTCAGTCGGATGTTCTCCGAAATGTCGCTTTCGGATTCGAGACTGAAAGGCGGGGTCTGCGATTCATTGAGAATTTCCAGCTCCTCGACCATGACCTCGATGGCTCCTGTTTTCATGTCAGGATTAACCATCCCCTCCGGCCGATTGCGAACCGCTCCCCGAACGGCCAGAACGTACTCGCTGCGGATTTTGTGGGCTTCCTGGTGAGCAGCGGGACTGTATTCCGGATTGAAAACAATCTGAACAAGGCCTTCGCGGTCTCGGAAATCGACAAAAATGACACCGCCGTGATCCCTCCGACGGTGAACCCATCCCATGAGTATGACTTCCTTTCCGCTATCGCTGCTGTCTAATTGCCCGCAGTAATGTGTTCTCTTCTTAATCGTGATGAAATCCGACAACGTCTTTACCTCTCTTTTATAAGTTTCAGAATTTGTTCTTCAAGGTTGTCCAGGAAAAGAGTCTGCTGGGCTCCCGTTTTCATGTCCCGAAATTCGGCCTTTTTTTCTTCCAGTTCTCTGTCGCCCAGAATCAAGGTATAGGCGCAGTTCAAGCGGTTTGCCCGCTTCATTTGACTTTTCAGACTCCTGGCCGAGAAATCCTGCTCGACATAAAGCCCTTTGATCCGCAACTGGTTGCATAACAGGAAGGCCAATCTCTGCGCGGACTCTCCAAGGGATGCAATGAAGAGATCCGGTAGAGGCAGAAAATGCGCGTTTTCTGCCTGCAGAAGAGCGATCAAGCGTTCAAAACCAACCGCAAAGCCGATGCCGGGAATATCAGGGCCTCCCAGTTCCTCGACAAGACGGTCATAACGGCCGCCGCCGACCACGGCATTCTGAGACCCCAGGTGCTCCGTGGTGACCTCAAAAGTTGTCTTGGTGTAATAATCCAACCCCCGGACCATGCGGGCATTGATTTTAAAGGGGATATCCAGCTCCGTCAGCGTGGAGGCAACGGTCTCGAAATGTGTGCGGCAGTCGCTGCAGATAAAGTCGGAAAGCCGGGGAGCATCGGCGATGATCTCCTGGCATTCCTTTGCCTTGCAGTCAAAAACACGAAGCGGATTTGATCCGAGACGCCGTTTGCAGTCGTCGCAGAGGCCGTCTTCCTTTCCGCTCAGAAATTCCAGGATGACTTTTCGGAAAGCGGGACGGCAGGAGGAGCATCCCAGAGAATTGAGTTCAAGGCTCACATTCTTCAGACCGACGGTGGAAAGAAAATGCATGAGCATGAGGATAACTTCCGCATCCGCCCTCGGGTCATCGAGGCCCAGCAGTTCCACATCGATCTGATGAAACTGCCGGAAACGGCCCCGCTGGGGTCTTTCCCTGCGAAACATGGGGCCGATGGTGAACAGCCTGCTGACCGGTTCGGCATTGTAGAGCGCATGTTCCAGATAAGCCCGGATCACGGAAGCCGTCGCTTCCGGCCGAAGCGTCAGATACTCGTCTCCCCGGTCGAGAAAAGTGTACATTTCCTTTTCGACAATATCGGTGGATTCACCAATCCCCCTTTTGAAAAGATCCGTCTTTTCCAGAACGGGAAGACGGATTTCCTTGAATCCGAAGCGGGAAAAAATTTCCCGTGCGGCGTCTTCCACAAAACGCCATTTTCCCGTTTCCTCGGGAAGAATGTCCTTGAAACCCTTAACGGCCGTAATGACTTCCATTTTGATTAACCACACCCAGTCTCGATTTTAACGACCCTGCTGCTTAACATAGAACCAGGTGAATGACAATAAAATTATGTTCTTCCATGCTTTAGATGCCGGAACATAAAGACAGAAAGATTATTTCGAGAAAAGTCCTCCGCCTAAATTTCCTTTAAAAACTTTTACACGAAGATTCTGTCCATCAGAGTGCACGGTAACCGCTCCATTCATGTCCGTCCTGAATATCGGAGCGCCGATGGCCTGGTATCGTTCAAGGATCTCCCGATGCGGAACACCGAAGGAATTATCCGGACCACAGCTCACAATGACCATTTTTGGACGCACTTCTTCCAGAAAGGGCATGCTGCTGGACATCCGGCTGCCATGGTGAGGAACAAAAAGAACGTCACTGCTGAGCTCAAGACCCTTTTTAAGCAGAAGTTTCTCTTCTTTCTCAGAAATATCTCCCGGCAGCATCAGACTGATCTTCCCGATGGTCATCCTCACCACCAGAGACTTTTCATTGAAATTCCTTCCTGTAGAATCGGGAGTTACCGGATGAAATACCTGAATTCCGACTTTTTCCACGCTCAGTTCGGTTTTCTGGTCTTTGAGAATGCGGTGTCGGATACCCTTCCTGTGAATGATTTCCAGAAAACGACGATACATCTCGTTATCTGCTGCTTCTCCATTGGACCAGACTTCCTGAACGTGAAAATTCTCCAGGATGAAGGGAAGTCCGCCAAGGTGATCGGCATGAGGATGGGAAAGAACAACGATGTCGATTTTTCTGATGCCTTCATGCCATAAAAAGGGCGCCACGACAAAGCGACCGACATCAAAGGCGTCCCCGGGAAGTCCTCCGCCATCCAGCAGCAGTGTCTTTCCTCCGGGGAACCGGACGAGGGTCGCGCTTCCCTGATGAACATCGATGGCCGTTACGGTCAGTTCCCGGTTGTTGATCCGCTGAACGGATTGCAGAACGCTGCCGCCTGCCAGAAAGGTGAGCATGACAATAAACAGAAGTCCGAACAGACGTCTTTTCCGCTGGAGCCCAGGTATATCATCCTGTCGAAAGAGATCGATCATCTGGATGCCGGAAATCAAAAGCATGTAGAATGCCGCAATCTGCCATAAAGACGGCGTGCAGACATAAAAGGCCGCACCGTCCAGTCCGGCAAGGAAATCGATCAGAATCAGGGATAGTTTGATCAGCCAGGCTGAACAATGGATCAAAAGACCAGCAAGCATTTCTGAAAACGGGCTCACGACGATGACCATCATGCTGAGCGGCAGGGCCAGAAGGCCAAGTATGGGGACCAGAATCATATTGGCAGGGAGAACAACAAGGGACAGACGGTTGAAACAGAAAACGATAATCGGCATAGTTCCCAGGGTGACGCTCACCGTCGTGATCAGAAACAACAGGATATTCCTTTTGATTTTTACAATCCAGGCCGTTTTGCCGGTTGATTCCGGGAGAGACTCCGGCTTCATCATGAATCGGGAGAACACGGGATTGATCCCTATAATGGAGGCAACCGCGGCAAAGGAAAGCTGAAAAGAAATGTCGAACAGAGCGTCTGGGGAAAACATCAGGATCAGAACGGCAGCGGCGGCCAGGCTGTTGGCCGGATCCTGCCGGCGATCAAGAAGGAGCGCGGCCATGAAGACAAGGGCCATGATTGCCGCCCGGAGAACGGACATTCCGGCTCCTGCTACGAGCGCGTAAAGAACGACAGGCGGAATGGTCCACAAAAGTGACAGTTTGATGATGTTGAAACGGAGCATGAGATACTCCGAAATTTTGAAGAGCCGGCGAATGACCACGAGGGTCCACAAAGCAATGATGCCCACATTGAAACCGGAAATGGCCAGGATATGGGAGGTGCCGGTTATGTTGAACTTTTCCATGAGTGTCGGCGGAATTTCCTTCTGACACCCGATGATCATAGCCTGAAGGACCGTCTGTTCCGGATGGGGGGCGTTAGCGATGATAATTCTCCTGATATCGTTTCGAAATCGTTCGATGGTCCCCTTGAAGAAATTCCCCTGGCCTTCGCGAAGCATAACGATTCGCGATTTTTCCGCAATAAAGCCTGTGAAGGAGATTTTTTCGAAACGCAGACGTTTCTCATAATCCAGTCCACCAGGATTATTGAAATTATGCGGTTTTCCAAGACAGGTTTCGCAACGGATAAAATCGCCGTATTTCAGGTCATGACGTCCTTTGACCGTCAAGAGGACGCGTTCTGACAGGGGAATATAGACTCCATTTTTCAGTATCCGGGTTGTCTGCAGAATCAACTTCGTTTTTTCCGGCAGATATTGAGGGCTCTCACAGATCACTCCCTCCAGTGTATGAATTTCACGTTTATTCTGATAATGGAGTGCTTCGGTTTGTCGGGTGGGCCGATGGTCAAGCTGGGAGATGTTCATGCTTCCCAGAAGAAACAGGATGGCCATGACACTCAGGAAAGTCAGAACAGAGTTTTTTCGGAAAATTCCAATGAAAAGCAGGATAAGGAAAGGAAGATAAGCGATTAACAATCCGTAAACCGGAAGGGGCAAAGTGTTCCCCGCGATAATGCCCGAAATCAGCGCTGAAAGGAGAAGGAGAAAGGGCTTTTGCATCGTCGAAATTCATTAGATTTAATTGATTAAATAATATAGCATGGCGTCGTTTTTGACAGAAAAAACTCTTTCGTGAAAACACCGCAAATATTGAAGAGATAAAATTTCCTGCAGGAAGAAGGCGTTTGTTTTGAAATGAAGTCTCATGAAAATCCCTCAATGCGGGAAGTGATATTGCTGGAAAGATTGCGCTGGCTGATTGTCTGCCGGGTGGCCATTGCCACTTTTCTTCTGGGAATCATCATTTTCATCGACCTCAAACAGACATCCCTTTACCCGGAGATCCGCTTTCCTTCCTTTTACAGCCTCATTCTCACCACCTATATCATCTCTTTCATCTATGTTTTTTTGCTGAAAGTCGTCAAAAACTCTCATCTTCATGCCTATATTCAGATGGTCTGCGATGTGTTTCTGATTACGCTTCTCGTTCATATCACCGGTGGCGTCAGCAGCATCTATTCCGTTCTCTATCCCATGGTGATCATTTACACCGTACTGTTTGCGGAAAGAAAAGGAGGATTGATCGTGGCCACCGCCTGCAGTCTCTCCTATGGCCTTCTTCTGAATCTGGAATATTTCGCTGTGATTGCCCCGCAGTATCAGTCGATTATCCCGGAAGTCCAGAGAAATGCCGGATATCTCTATTCGAGAATATTCATTCATGCGCTGTCATTTTATATCGTGGCTTTCCTTGCAAGTTTCGTGATCGAACAGGAAAAAACGGCCAGGACGCTTCTTGCGGAAAAGGAAAATGCCTTCGATCAGCTGGATCTTCTGCACCAGAGCATTATCGAGTCGGTCGATGCGGGCATTTTGACCATCGATATGGAAGACCGGATCAAATCCTTCAATCGTGCTGCGGTCGACATAACAGGTCTTTCAGCCGCGGATGTTCTGAATCGAAGTATTCATGAGGTCTTTCCCGGCTATGCTTCTCTATTCGCCCGATATTCCTGCATCCAGACGGGAAAGAGTTCGGGCAGGCGAATGGAAATGAACATCAGGAACCGGAATAATGAGGAACTGATCCTTGGCTGTTCCCTGTCGCAGCTCAGAGGAAGCCAGGGAGAGCACATAGGAGAGATCCTGATTTTTCAGGACTTGACTTCCATCAAGAAAATCGAGGCCGCCTATGAAAAAAGCCGGCGTTTTGCCTTTATCGGGGAAATGGCCGCAGGCCTGGCTCATGAAATCAGAAACCCGCTGGCTGCCATCAGCGGTTCGATTCAGATGTTGAAAAAAGATCTGAAGCTGGATCCAACGGACGAGCGGCTCATGAAGATCATTCTCAGAGGAAAGGATCAGCTCGAAAATTTCATGAAGGATTTCCTTCTGCTTGCCAAGCCGGCTGCAGGTGAGAAGGAATGGATGAATCTCAATGCTTTGATCGATGAAATCCTTGAATCTCTTGTTTATATTCCGGACTGCTCAGAGAACATCACGGTGGAGAAAAACTATCCGGAACCTTCCCTGTTGTACGCGAACAAAAGAGAAATGCAGCATGTCATCTGGAATCTTATCCTCAATGCCCTGCAGGCCATGCCCCGGGGAGGGCGTCTGCATATCAGAACAACCCCTGTGGTGGTTATGAACGAACGCCAATGTGTTCAGCTGGACATCGAAGACAGCGGTGAAGGCATTTCCAGAGAAGATATGAACCGGATCTTCGAGCCTTTCTTTACGACCAAGGAGAGGGGGACAGGGCTCGGTCTGGCGGTGGTCGGGAAGATCATCGAGAATTATTCCGGAACGATCACGATAACCAGCGAAAAGGAAAAAGGGACCCGTCTCCGGGTCTGCCTGCCGAAAAATCAGGAATTGGCGGAAACGGAAACAATTTTCACGAAGGATGTCCGGGTTGCTTGAGTTTTAAGGGAGGAGGAAGGTATGGCAACAATCCTTGTCGTTGATGATGATAAGGGGATGAGAGAATTTCTCGATATAATGCTGACCAGGGAAGGTTATGATGTCAGTTGCGCCCGAGATGCCGGGGAAGGATTGGACCGTTGCCGGAAGCAGCGCTTCGACCTGATCATCACCGATCTGAGAATGCCCAAAATCGACGGGATCGAATTTCTCAAGTCCGTCAAGGATGTTTCTCCTGAATCTCTGGTAATCCTGATTACGGCTTATGCCTCCGGAGAGACGGCGGTCAGGGCAATGAAAGAGGGAGCTTACGATTATATCGAGAAGGATTTCAACATCGAAGAATTTACGTCGACGATCCGAAGTGCCCTGGAGTCCAACGGCAGGATGCAGGATGACGCAAAATTTATCCGGGACATCGAAAATTCAGTCTGCTTTGGCGAAATCATCGGGAAAAGCAGGGAAATGCTCAAGGTTTATTCCCTGATCAAGAAAGTGGCTGATACGACGGCCAATGTTCTGATTCTCGGGGAAAGCGGAACGGGAAAAGAGCTTGTTGCCAAGGCCATCCATGAGAACAGCCCAAGAAAAGACATGCCTTTTGTCGTGATCAATTGCGGCGGCATACCGGAAAATCTTCTGGAAAGCGAGCTGTTCGGTTATCTCAAAGGATCCTTTACGGGGGCCTACGCAGATAAGCCTGGACTGTTTGAGATCGCCCGGGGCGGGACGATTTTCCTCGATGAAGTGGCCGAGCTGCCCCTCGTTCTTCAAGTCAAGCTTTTAAGAGTCGTTCAGGAAAAAACCTTCCTGAGAATCGGCGGCACGGAAAATATTCGCGTCGATGTACGGATTATCTCGGCGACAAACCGGAATCTCGAGGAGATGGTCCAGAAAGGGGAGTTCCGGGAGGATCTTTATTACCGGTTGAATGTCATCCCGATTTCCATTCCGCCCTTGAGGGAACGAAAGGATGACATCCCCGTCCTGACAAAGTACTTCATTGAAAAATATTCCCATGAATTCGGCAAAGGGATTAAAAATATCTCTAATTATGCCCTGGAACTTCTCATGGACTATTCTTTTCCGGGGAATGTCCGGGAGCTGGAAAACATTATCGAAAGAAGCGTGGCCCTGGAGCATTCCAGCATCGTCCTTCCTGAGAATCTGATGATTTCCCGAGAGAATTCGGCAGCAAAGAACGAGACATTCAAAATTGAGAATATCCCTGATCAGGGGTTGAATCTGAACGATGAACTGGCAAGATTCGAACGGGCCATAATCAAAAAAGCCCTTGAGAAATCAAAGGGATCAAAAACGAAGGCGGCGGAACTTCTGATGATCAGCTTTGATTCGCTTCGTTATCGCATCGAGAAACTCGGGATTGGGTAACACCCTTATCTTAAACACTGTTTGAACAAACCAGTTAAATACCTCGGAAATTCCAGATTCCTCAGTTGCCGCGAATCGTGATGTCCTTCATTTTCAATTGAATGTCGGAAGCTCCGTTCCAGGTGTTGATCTGCGGTGTAAAAGCGATATCAAGACAGGAATCGTTGAGTTCACGAATGAAATGTCCCTGGCTGAACCAGATCGTATTGCGCGACACACCCGCTTCCGATACGCGCATGCGGAGATGGTTGTTCCCTACGACAGCGGGCGAAAAGGCGTTGACATTCCGCACACAGAGGACCGGCTCGGGATTTTTGCTTCCAAAGGGCGCCAGCAGTTCCATCTGCGCCAGCAGTTCATGGGTAATGTCGTTCAAATGGCATTGTGCTTCGATGAACGTCGCGGAGATGAAATCGGACTGCAGAACATTTTCCCTTACAATTTCATCGAGCGTTTCGGCGAATTGTTCGATGTCTTCTTCCATGATGGAAATACCGGCCGCGTACCGATGGCCGCCATAGGATATCAGATAATCTTCACATTCCCTTAAGCCCTGATAAATATTGAAATTCGCGATACTCCGGCCGGATCCTTTCCCGATTCCGTCTTTCAGGCTGATCAGGATAGCCGGACGGTCGTAGCGATCGGCTATCCTGGATGCCACAATCCCGATGACTCCCGGGTGCCATTTTTCCGAAGCCATGACCAGAGCTGTCCTGTTCCGGTCACTCATTGTCTTTTCGAGATCTTCAATGATTTCTTCCAGGATATTTTTTTCCAGAGCCCTTCTTCTGCGATTGTAGCTGTCCAGCTTTACCGCGAGGTCTCTGGCTTTTCCCATATCGTCGGCAAGGAGCAACTCAACGGCGTCATCTGGCAATCCAACGCGGCCGGCGGCGTTGATCCTGGGGATCAGCGAAAAGGAGGCCTTCTCGGTATCGACGGCCTGAGTGTCGACGCCGCAGATTTCCTTCAAGGCGCGGATTCCGACTCTTTTCCCTTCTGTAAGCAATTCCAGGCCTACTCTGACAAAAATTCTGTTCTCGTCGACCATGGGACAGATGTCTCCGATCGTCCCCAGGGCCACGAGATCAAGATATTCCTTGAGGTTCGGATAGGGTTTTCCGTGCCAGAATCCCACTTTCCGGAGATTTCCGCGCAGAGCGATCAGGAAATTGAAAACGATGCCCACAGCGGCAAGGTGTTTCAGCGGGAAGGGACAGTCCGGGCGTTTCGGGTTGATGGACGCAACGGCTGTGGGAAGCGAATCGGAAACCTCATGGTGATCGAGTATGATGGTGTCCAGACCCAGCGACCTGGCGTACAGGATCTCGTCGCAATCGGAAATGCCGCAATCGACGGTTATGATCAGAGTGGCGCTTTTTTCTTTTATCCGGTCAATTGCTTTCCTGTTCAGACCGTATCCTTCGTCAATCCGGTCGGGGATGTAATAGGAAACGTCTGCCTGAATGTCCCGTAAAAATTTGACGAGCACAGCTACGGACGTAATTCCATCGGCGTCATAATCGCCGTACACCACGATTTTTTCTCCCTGGTACACCGCTTGAATCAGCCTATCGACCCCGAGCTGCATGTCTTTCATGAGAAAAGGATTGTGAAGATCGTGAAGGGATGGATAGAGGTACTTCCGGGCGTCATCAGGGGTTTGGATGTCACGGCTCGCCAGGATGGAAGACATGATCCAGTGAATACCCAGTTCCTTGACAAGGAGATATTGTGCCTCCTTGTTGACATCGGACATAACCCAGTTTGTTGTCGGCAAGCATTTTCTAAACATGATCACACAAAGGAAAAAAGACATGGGTACTGGAGAATGAAAAAAAAAAGACTGTCAGATTCTAATCAGGAAATTTGTGATGTCAAGAAAAAGAAACGGCTTTACAAGCCAATGCAGGCGAGACGGGGCTTAGAAGAGGGAAAAATCACTTTAAGAACATTGAAGAACACTTTACCATGTATCGTGAGACCGGCAAAAACGAGGCACACTGCATAATTTGTTTTGCTCCTGAAATTCAGAATGCAAAACTTTATTTGCAGGTGCATATAATCGATTGCAGAGACAGAGGAAGGAAAAGGTTTGTTGTCGCACCGCAAAAGAAATTTCCAAGTGACGCATAAATGCCAGGTTCAGAAGCTGACGGCATCGAATTATCAATAATTTTAAATCAAAACGAGATAGTAATTGAAGAAAATGTTAGCCTCACTCCGAAATGGATTTTTCGGCTGTCCTGCTTCGGATGAAACAGCGGGGGTCTTCGGCCAGGTAATCGCCACTGTAAGCAAAGGCTCTTCCTCTGCAGCCGCCGCAGATCCTGCGGTAGCGGCAATCGCCGCACAATCCCTTCAGCAGATTTTCCCGATTTCTCAGGTGACGCAGAACGGGGGCTTCCTCATTGATTTTGTTCAGCGATTTTTCCCGTAGATTGCCGTTGTTGATTTCCACAAAAGGACAGGGCCACACGTCGCCGTTGGCCTTGATGTAGAGAAAGTCCCGCCCCGCCGAGCAGCCGTGGAATACCTGTTCCGCAAACTTCAGGACAGGGCCGCGGTTCCAGCCCTTTTTCTCGAGAAGATAGGGCCAGTATTGAGGGCCGGCAACGGGTTCAATGATGGTTGCGACCTGTTTCTGTTTTTTTGAAATCAGTTCGCTCAATTCCCGATTGGCGCTTTTCTTCAGGGTCTTGCTCTTGATTTTTTCTCCCCTTCCCACGGCTACAAGCTGATACATGAGCATGACGGAAGCATCCTGATCATTAATGAAGTCAATCAACTCCGACAGCATGTGCAGATTGTATTCCATGGCGGTGGTGTTGATCTGCAGAAGGATTCCTGCCTTCTTTGTCGCCTCGATGCCGCGCAGGGCCAGTTCGAAGGCACGGGTGGAATTCCGGACGTAATTGTGCGTTTTTTCTTGCGGCGCATCCAGGGAGATGGCGTTGCAGACCACTCCGTGATCTTTAAGCTTCCGGGCCATGGCGTCGTCGATGAGAGTGCCGTTGGTGGCGAGAATGTTAGCCAACCCGGCTTTCTGTGAATGGCGAAGCAGTTCAAAAATGTCCTTTCTGACCAGCGGCTCACCGCCGGTAAAAACCAGAGTGCGGAATGCTGGCATGGAGGCGATCTGATCGATGAGGCGCTTACCTTCGGCGGTGGTCAGCTCATCCGATGCGGCCTGGCTGCTCTTCGCGTGGCAGTGAATGCAGCTCAGATTGCAGGCACGGGTGACTTCCCAGACGGGGTGCCCCGGATATCCGATGCAGCCCATGCCGTAGGCGCCGTTGGCAACGGGAATAGATTTCAGGCTGTGATGGACAAGCCAGGAAGGAAATTTTTTCCAGTCGTTCAATCCAGCCATGAGGATCGCGCTGCCGATCTGTCGAAGAATCAGAGTCGGAGGCATGTAGAAGGGTTTAACTTTTGTGAGCAAATTTTTTCCTTTAAATTCTGTCAGTAATTTTGATTTATTTATTTATCCGGAAGAAAAAACTGAATCCTTATCTAATGTTATAAATAGGCCAGCAGGAAGGAAAGCGTGGTGCCGATGTTAACCAGTATATTCAGACCGCAGAGGATTTCCAGCGTTATACGATTTTCGTATTTTTTCTGCAAGACCATTAAAACAAGGACAATCGAAAGGATCATAACCGGAAGGTAGAAAAGGATCACGCGCGAAGGAACGCCAGACCAGGGAGAAATCAGAAGGAACAGCGACGCGGAAAGCGAAGCGGAAGCATACACAATCGCCCCGCGGTTTTTCCCGAAGCGGACAAGCAGGTTGCGCTTGCCCACAGCCAGGTCAGCCGGATAATCCGGGAATTCGTTGAGCAGGACAACGTTGAAGATAGTTAATCCGACGGGAAGACTGATCCATACAATAATTGCGGGGATATAGCCGCTCTGGAGATAGAAGGCGGTGGCGATGGGCAGCCATCCGTAACAGAAGCCGATAAAAAGCTCACCGATCCCCCTGCTGACGAGTCGGATTGGACGCCTGGAATAAAAGAATCCAGGCAGAGCCCCCGCGCCCCCCAGAAGCAGGGTATAGGGGCCGGTCTTCAGGGCAAACTGAAGCGCCATGCCGATGAAAACCGCAAGGATCATGCTGACCGTGCTCGTTGTCAGAGCGACCGATGGGGAAAGAATTCTTTTCTGCAGAACGCCGGAACCTCCGGCGAATCGGCTGGGGTGATGCTTTCTGGAAAGGGAGTCTTCCGGATAATCAAAAAATTCACCCGACTGATAGGTGGAAAGCATGATGAGGACAACGGCCAGGCTGCCCAGCAGAAAAATGGATAGATGAAATACACCGTCGAGCTTCCAGGCCAGGACGGTGCCGAGCAGGAAGGGCAGAAGGCCCACGATATGAAAGGCGGGGCGGGACATTGAGAGCCAGCCGGATACCTTGGCCGGCAGATTCACATCGGGGGGCTTTACGGAATCGGTATTCTTTCCCATAGGGCAGATCGCCACACTTATTTAATAAAGCGATAACGAAAATGAATATATCGAATATCCGAAAGTTTTCTTTCCGACAGGTACTCGCCTGTCATTTTATGGAAGTATAGGGAGAGGGGAGGGGACTGTCAAGAATTCAATGCCGCCTGTTCCGCACAGGCGGCCTGGCCATCAGGATGCTGCCTGTCAGAGATCGAATACGACTCCTCTTTCACCGGCAATGGCCTTCAGTGTTTCATGGACATTTTCCTCCAGCGGGACGCCGGTCTGCCTGTGCTGTTCGTACAGTTCATATTCTTTTTCGCCGTGAATATAAATCCGATTTTGACCCTCGGCTTTGGCAGATTCCTTGAGGCGGTCGATGAGATCGTCCATTTTTTCCTGGAAAATATCCATATCCACAAAATTTTCGATGTTCAGAGCCATAAAGAAGTGGGCGACAAGCGCCGGTTGACCTGCGCCGCCCGGCCCCTTGATATCGACCAGATCGGCATAGGCGCCTCCGGAAAGGACCCCGCAGAGGATATCCACCAGCAGGGCGATGCCGTAGCCTTTGTAACCGCCGTAAAGTTCTCCTTCCCCTCCAAGGGGAAGAATGCCCCCGCCGAGACGGGCCACCATGTTTCTCAGAACCTCCGTTGCATCCGTAGCGGTCTGGCCCTTGGAATCTACAGCCCACCCTTCGGGCATGTCCTTTCCCATCCGGTCATATACTTCCAGCTTGCCGCGGGGAATCACCGATGTGGCCATGTCCAGAAAAAAGGGTTTATTGCGCCGGGTCGGAGCGGTCATGCTGATGGGGTTGGTGCCGATAATCATTTTCCGACCGAACGTCGGCACCACAAGGGGGGCTGTGTTTGTCATGGATATCCCCAGGAGGCCCGCATCAAGCATCATCTGGGTGTAATAGCCTGCGATGCCGTAATGATTCGAATTGCGGACGGCAACGATTCCTACTCCCGTTTTCCGGGCTTTTTCAATAGCAAGCTGCGTCGAAAAATGACCCACGATCTGTCCCAGTCCCGCCTGGCCGTCGACGGTGGCGGTGGATGGGGCTTCACGGACAATGATGGGCTTGCTGTGCGGCAGGATGGTACCGTTGGACATCCCGTCGACATAACGTCGAAGGCGCGCCACTCCGTGGGAAGGAATACCGCGCAGATCGGCGAGGACCAGATTATCGGCACAGATGACGGCATCTTCCCGGGTGACGCCGAAACTGGAGAAAATCTTCTGTACGAATTGGGTTAATTTCTGGTTGTTGACATATAAACTCATTGAGGACGCCTCCATTATAAAAAATGTCAAAAAACGAGGGCACAGTAGTGAGTGCCCGCTCTCAAGTCAACGGAAATCCTGCATCCGGGGTTCGTGAATCCGGTTCATCCCGATCCGATCCTGTACGATTAAAGATCCCGGTTTTCCGTTCTTACATATCCACAAAATGGTTTTCCCACGCAATGTCGATATTTTCCCTGGTCAGCTCGGGGGGCTTGCGGTGATACCGGGAATTGGTCAACACATGTTCAATAATATCCCTCGGATGGCAGGCATTGAAATCAACGCCCAGTTTCCGGTAGTAATTTTCTACGAGATATTCGAAAACTTCCTGGTTGAAGGTTACGCCGTTCGCCCTGCAGACCAGTTTGAAAATGGCATAATACTCTCTTTCCGTGGGATGATCGATCTTGATCTTGTAATGAATCCTTCGCAGGAATGCTTCGTCAACGAGTGATTTCGGTTCGAGATTGGTGGAAAAGATAACGAGCATGTCAAAAGGAATGGAAAACTTCATTCCAGTATGCAGGTTCATGAAGTCGATTCTCCGGTCGAGGGGTACGATCCAACGGTTTAGCAGATTCTGGGGATCGATCTGCTGCCGGCCGAAATCATCGATGATGAAGAGGCCGTTATTCGCCTTCATCTGGAGAGAGGCCTCATAAAACTTGGATATGGAGTTGAAATCCAGGTCGAGCATGCGCATGTTCAGCTCTCCCCCGGTGATGATAACCGGCCTTTTGATCAGAACCCAGCGCGGATCGATGTTGCCCTGCGATCCTGAATCTTCAATGGGGAAATGATTGACCGGGTCGAAGACATTGATGATCTGTCCGCCGACGGTCACGGCGTAAGGGATCAGGACGGTATCCGGCAGGATGCGGCCGATGGTCTCGGCGATGGCCGTTTTTCCGTTGCCGGGAGGGCCGTAGAGGAAAATGGCCCGGCCTGAACTCATGGCGGGACCAAGACGCTTCAGGATATCCTCCGTAATGATCAGATGATTGAAGGCTTTTTTAACGCTTTCTTCGTCGACAATGACATTTTTCACGCTCTGGATTTCCACCATCCTGCGGTAGGCGTCCAGGGTCACCGGCGCCGGGCCCACGTAATGGCAGAGATTCGTCAGTTCCGTCGCCCATTCCTTGCCGCGATCCGTCTGTTTGAAATTGTAGGTGATGCTTGCATAGCCTGCCCCCCCGGTAACCTCGACGAACTTGTCACGGCGCAGAATCTCGATGGCCTGTTGTGTGATAGCCATGGAAAGCTTTGTCCGTTCAGCCACCTCAGACAGCTTGAATTCACCCATGAAAAGCGTATGCTTCATGATAAGTTCCGTGATGAATCCCATGTCAAGGCCTGTTTCCTCAATGGTTGTCGGTATGGGAGGGGCGGCCTGAAAAAAGCGCTGAAGATCTTCTTCCTTCACGAAACCAAGATCAACGAGATTCTGCCCGATCCTTCCTCCCTGCTGTTGCTGCCTTTCAAGGGCTTCGGAGAGCTCCTGCTCCGTGATCAACCCTTCCTGGATCAATCTGCTGCCAAGCTGATTCATCTTCTGCCTCCTGTTTCCGCCGGATCGTACGCGTTTCTGGAATAGAGTCGCAAATGCGGGATCAAATGCCGCCGCCGATTACGAAACGACACAATATACTTTAAAGACAATAAAAAAAGAAGAGGATAAAATGTAACAGGCGAGTGTTAAAGAAGTTTGGAATAATCCCATAATTTGATCAATGGGTTGCGATTGCTTTATCTGTCATTCCGGCATTCAGAAGATTGAATGATTTTCTGGATGGCGATGTATATTTCAGGCAGGCTCATCTCCAGCCCGGTCATTGAAACCCGGGGGAGATGACAATTTCTGATCGGAAAGGATCTGAAGGCGGCACGAAGGCGGTAGAGTGGTATCCGACCTGATGATCAGGATTCACCGTCGTTGAAATATTTGGAGACAGCGGCATAAATGGCGGCCTCTTCGACGGAGAGCGGACTGCCGTTTTCCGTGTAGGGATTCAGATAAACCGTTGTATTGCTCAGGATCATATTGTTCAAACCGTAGTATCTCATTTTCCGTTTCCGAAGGAGCTTAGTTGTTTCCAATGATTTATTCTGAGATGCCATGTTCCTTCCCCCTTTCAGGTTATTTCCTGCGAGATGTTGAGAACTGAATGTTCACTTTGTCGATGTGACGCTATCATGCCATATTCATTCATGATTACAATACGGATTGATTACGGACGCTATACCAGCCATTAACTGGTATGTAGGAAAATGGGAAAACCTCATGCCTGTGCAGAAAACAATCACATGGATAACTGTCAGTCATTCGTATCAACATCTAAAATTCTTAAATAGCACCTTCTGACTTGCGTTCCTCCAGCCATAACCTGATACGAAGATCGATCTGATCACGTATTTCTCTGAACTTCTTTATATTTTCTTCTGCCGTTCCGACAAATGCTGCCGGGTCATCAAAAGCCCAGTGAAGTCGATGACTGATGCCGGGAAACGTTGACGGACATCGTTGTTCCGCATCCGAACAGACCGTGATCAGATAGCCGAAATGGATCTTACCCATGTATTCATTGACATGTTTTGCATAGTGACCCTCCAGCGGAATGCCGATTTCCTCCATAACCCGGGTCGTCAGAGGATTGATGCCTTTCGGGTCAAGCCCCGCGCTGAAAACTTCGAATGTGTTCCCGGCCAGATGCCGAAGCAGGGCCTCCGCCATCTGGCTGCGAGCGGAATTTCCCGTGCATAAAAACAATACTTTGATTTTGCTCATGTCAGTATCTCCTGAATTGTGATGAAAATTTTTCGACGGTTGACTGATGCTCCCGTTTCATATCCCAAAATGTTGGGGACGACAAAGGCATCCCGATTTATTGAGCTTTACCATATAAAACATTTTCTCTTATTCAATCACAGGATTGTGACAAAGGTATGACAAATTGATTAAAAAACGATGAAAATATTGCCATGCGCTGAAAAGTCTGGCTTTAATGGAATAAAATCTTTCGAGAAGCAGAAAATCTTTCAGGAAATTCATATTCCGATATTTCCTCTTCCAGAAAATCCATATGGGCCTGAACATGAAGTCCAAAAGGTGTACTTCATAAAACTGTCGCAAAAATTTCATCATCCTGTCATCATATTGCAACAATTCTCCTGTAAGAAGAAACACACTTCAATTCATCGTGACCGCGGCAATCAATTGGTGAAGAGAAAAAACATCGAATTACAAGGAGGTAAAACAATATGAAAAAGGTCATGTCATGGTTTATCAGTTGTCTTGCGCTACTGGCATGGAGCCTTCCGGCTGCCGCCGCGACGACAGTGGTCATCAAGGGTTCAACAACAGTGCTTCCCATTGCGCAGTCTGCTCTGGAAGCGTATATGAAAACACATCCGGGAGTGAATATTTCCCTTTCCGGGGGTGGGTCAGGTGAAGGCATAAAGGCTCTGATGGATCGGACAACGGATATTGCCACATCATCACGGGAAATCAAGGATAAAGAGGCGGCCAGTGCCCGCGCTAAAGGAATCCAGCCTTTGGAACATGTGGTGGCCATCGATGCCATTGTTCCCATTGTCCATCCTGCAAATCGGATTACGGGACTCACTCTGGATCAGTTGAGTCAGATTTATCAGGGAAAAATCCGAAACTGGAAAGAGGTTGGCGGTGACAACCGACCCATCGTGGTGGTTTCCCGCGACAGCAGTTCGGGAACTTACGAATCCTGGGGGCACCTCGTGCTCAACGGCGCCAAGGTCACTCCCAGGGCCCAACTACAGGCATCCAGTGGGGCAGTCGTGCAGACGATTTCCAAAAACCGTTACGCCATCGGCTACATCGGACTGGGATATCTGAACCGTTCGGTCAAGGGGCTGACGGTAAACGGTGTGCAGGCCTCTTCGGATAATGTTCTGGCAAAAACCTATCCGATTGCCAGACCACTTTACATGTATACCAATGGCGAGCCGAAAGGCGACGTGGCCGGTTTCATCAATTTTGTTCTCAGCCCCGCAGGGCAGCAACTTGTGGCGAAGGATGGATTTGTGCCGGTGAAGGCCCCGGCAAAGGGTAATGCCAAAAAGGTCAAGAAGTAAGAAAGGAAAGGAAGAATGACCCGGCAAGGAAAAGAAAAGATCATCAAAGGGCTGTTTCTCCTGATCGCTTTCGTATCCATTCTTATTCTCGGGCTGATCGTGGTCTCTCTTTTCCGTGAAGGGTTGCCCATCTTCCGGGAAGTGTCTGTTACGGGATTTCTTTTCGGCAGAGAATGGTATCCCACCTACGAACCGCCGGAATACGGAATCTGGCCGTTGATTGTGGGGTCCCTGATCGTCACGTTCTTTTCCTCGCTGATCGCAGTGCCACTGGGGGTGCTGTCCGCGATTTTCATCGCTGAGATAGCCCCTCTCTCCATCCGGGAAATTTTGAAATCGGCGATCGAACTTCTGGCCGGTCTGCCTTCCGTGGTGCTGGGATTTTTCGGTATGGTGATTCTGGCGCCGTGGCTGCAGGAGACTTTTGATCTGCCAACGGGGCTGAACATCGTCAACGCCTCGCTCATGCTCGCCATCATGGCGATTCCAACCATTTCCAGCATTTCTGAGGATGCCCTTTACGCGGTTTCCCAGGAATTCAAGGAAGCATCCTATGCCCTTGGGGCGACTCGGTTTGAGACAATCACCCGAGTGATTGTTCCGGCGGCCCTGTCCGGTATTTCGGCGGCTGTTATTCTGGGCATGGCTCGAGCGATGGGGGAAACCATGGTCGTCTTGATGGTGGCGGGCGGCGCGGCGGCCATTCCGGAAAGCATCTTTGACCCGGTGCGGCCCATGCCGGCAAGCATTGCTGCGGAAATGGGGGAGGCGCCTTTCCGCAGCGGTCATTATCACGCCCTGTATGCCACAGGGATCATCCTGTTTTTTGTGACTCTTCTGTTCAATATGATTGCAGACTACGTCTCCCAACGCTTCAAGCAGGTAGGGTCGGCCACGCTGTAGCTTTTTGGTAAAAATTATCATGAAATGGAAATGGCGTTATATTAAGCAGAATCTTTTTATGGGTGCGGTTTCTCTATGCGCTCTTCTGATCATTCTTGCCCTGGGTGGAATACTCTTTTATATTTTCAGCAACGGCCTTCAGGCGATCAACTGGGAATTCCTGACCAGCCCCCCTCGTGATTCCATGACCCGAGGGGGCATCATGCCGGCGATTCTCGGGACCCTGTACCTCACGCTGGGGGCGATTACGGTGGCCCTGCCGCTGGGCATCGCCTCGGCGGTTTATCTGACGGAATACGCGCGTCAGGGGCTGATAATCCGGATTATCCGCCTGGGGGTGAACTGTCTTGCCGGTATTCCTTCCGTGGTTTTCGGACTGTTCGGCCTGGGTTTTTTTGTCGTTTTCCTGCAATTCGGATCATGCATTCTCTCCGGAGCGCTGACCCTGGGATTCCTTGTCCTGCCGACCATTATCGGGGCATCTGAGGAAGCGCTCAAAGCTGTTCCTCAGACCTTCCGGGAAGCGTCACTGGCCTTGGGCGTTTCCAAATGGCGCACCATATCTCGGATTGTCCTGCCAAACGCCCTGCCGGGAATTCTGACCGGTTCCATTCTGGGAATAGGACGCGCCGCCGGTGAAACGGCGCCGATCATGTTCACGGCTGCCGCGTTTTTCACCGCGAAGCTGCCTTCGTCAATTTTCGACGAGGTGATGGCCTTACCCTACCATATTTATGTTCTGGCAACGGCCGGAACCCGGATCGAGGAAACCCGTCCCCTTCAGTTCGGAACGGCCCTTGTTTTGATGGCGCTGGTTCTGGGAATCGACCTGTTAGCCATCATTATTCGAAGCCGTATGCGCAAAAAGAAAAGGTGGTAACATTGGATACACAATCGATTATTCGAACCGTGAACGTCAATTTCTACTACGGCCGGTTTCAGGCCTTGACCGACATCACCATGGATTTTCAAAAAAACCGGGTGACTGCGCTGATCGGGCCGTCGGGGTGCGGAAAATCCACGCTGCTGCGCCTTCTCAACCGGATGAACGATCTCATCGACGGCTGCCGGGTGGAAGGGCAAGTGCTTTTTGAAGACCAGAATATTTATGCGCCCGAGATGGACCCCGTTGAAGTTCGTCGCCGGATCGGAATGGTTTTTCAAAAACCCAATCCCTTTCCCAAAACCATTTTCGACAACATCGCCTATGGTCCCCGGCTTCACGGATTCAGAAAAAGAAGCGATCTGGAAGCGCTGGTGGAATCGAGCCTGCAGCAGGCAGTGCTCTGGGAGGAAGTGAAGGACATTCTTCCCCGTTCGGCGATGACACTTTCAGGAGGCCAGCAGCAGCGCCTCTGTATCGCCCGCGCTTTGGCCATGAAACCCGACGTGCTCCTCATGGATGAGCCGACTTCCGCCCTGGATCCCATCTCCACGGCCAAGATCGAAGAACTCATTGACGAACTCAAAGAAAACTATACGATCATCATTGTTACCCACAACATGCAGCAGGCAGCCCGGGTTTCCGGCATGACGGGCTTTTTCTATCTGGGGAAGCTGATTGAATACAACGCCACGGAAAAGATTTTCACCAATCCGGAACAGAAGCAGACGGAAGACTACATCACGGGGCGATTCGGATAGGCCGCGGCAATCTGCCGCTTCACTTCAGACACGGGGGGATCATGGCAAACCAGAGACATACGAGCAGACATTATGAGAAGGAGCTTCAGGAGCTCAAGGAGGGGTTGCTTTATCTGGGGGGGCTGACGGAGAGGGCCATCGAAAATGCCCTGCAGGCCCTGCTGGGCAGGGATTCTGAACTGGCGCGGAAGGTTATTGCCGACGACAACGCCATCGATCAGCTTGATTCGGAAAATGAAGAGCGATGCATCCGCATCCTGGCATTGCGGCAGCCGGCGGCGAGAGATTTGCGCTTTATCGCGACGGCAATCAAGATCAACGGCCATCTGGAACGGATCGGAGACATGGCGGTCAACATCGCCGAGAAGGTTCTGCTGCTGAATGAAGAACCTCAGTTGAAACCCTATATCGATATTCCCCGCATGGGGGAGATCGTTCAGAGGATGATCCGTCAAAGTATGGATGCCCTGGTTAATGAAAATGTCGAACTGGCTGATCAGGTTCGTAAAGATGATGAAATTGTTGATGAACTGACAGAACAGGTTTTTCGGGAACTTCTCACCTTCATGATAGAAAATCCCCGGACAATTAAAGTGGCGCTGCTGATCATGCAGATTTCCAAGAACCTGGAACGGATAGCCGACCATGCGGAAGGAATTGCCGATATGGTGATTTACATGGTGACGGGGAAAAGCGTGCGTCACGATTCCTCCACGGAACCCAAGGGGCGGATGGCTTGAAACCAAAACTATTTCTCCGGATCCTGTTCAGCTATTTCGCGGTAATCCTGCTGGTAGCGGTGATTGTGGGCTTCTTTTTCACCGAACAGGTTCGCCGGAACGAGACATGGAAAATCGAGGAAAGCCTTCTGAATTATGCGCGTCTGACGGCGTTGCTGCCACTCCCTGAGATGGCAGATCAGATTGGCCATCTGGAAAAAGTGTCCGAAGCCAGAGTGACCGTGATCGATGCGGGCGGTCATGTCCTTGCCGACTCACAGGTCGACGCGCCCCGGATGGAAGACCACATGAACCGTCCCGAGGTTCAGGAAGCCAGGATCAAGGGTTCCGGCAAAGCCATCCGGCAAAGTCATACCCTCCAGGTAGATATGCTTTATGTGGCGCTGGCGCTTCGAGACGGAGAGAGCATCCGGGGTTATGTCCGCATGGCCCGTTCCCTGCTGGAAGTGGAACATGCGGTGGATCGTATGTATGGTTCCCTCTACCGGGCAATCGGTTTTGCCCTTGTTCCCGCGCTTCTGCTTGCCTTTCTCTATACCTGGAAAATTTCCCGGCCTGTTTTGGAAATGAGGGATTATACCCGGGCCATCCGCCGGGGAGAACTTCCCGGAACCCTCCTCGTGGATTCCGCCGATGAACTGGGTCAAGTGGCTGAAGACATCAATTATCTGGTCACGGAGTATCGGGAAAAAATCCGGCTGGCCCATGAAGAAAAAGGCAAACTTGAATCTGCCCTGGCCAGCATGGTGGAAGGAGTCGTGATCCTGGATTCCCGGAATCGAATCGAGTCCTGCAATCAGGCTATTGAGGCCATTCTCGAACGACCGGAGACGGAAATCCGGGAGAAAACACTTCTGGAAGCCTTTCTCAACGCGGATCTGCAGAATGCGCTGGATCGTTTCCGCATGGAGCGGAAGCCCGTTCTACAGGAAATCAGGCTGGGAAGAAAAGATCCTCGCGTCGTGGATGTCAGTATTTCCGCCATCAAGGATCTTCCGGACGGAGTGGAAAAAACGATGCTCGTCTTTCACGATGTGACGCGGCTGAAAAAGCTGGAGCAGATAAGGACCGATTTTGTGGCAAACGTAACTCATGAAATCAAAACCCCTCTGACCGCGATCATCGGCTTTCTTCAGACTCTGCTGGACGGCGCACTGGATGATCGGGAAACGGCAAGGAAGTTCCTGCAGACCATCGCAACCAACGCGGAACGGTTAAGCCGGCTTGTGGACGATCTGCTGACGCTTTCCAGTATTGAACTCAACGAAACGAGTCTCCATCTTGAACCTCTTTCTGTAGACGTCCTGATCCGCTCCATACTGCCCATGGTAAATGCCGACGCGAAGGCAAAAAATATTCTCCTTAATGTTGATCTTCCGGAAGCTTTCCCGAATATCCTCGCGGATCGGGACAGGGCCGCGCAGATCCTGATGAATGTGCTTCACAATGCTGTGAAATTCACGCCAGCCGGGGGAATCGTCACTGTTTCAGGCAGTGAGGAGGAAAAGGGGAATTTCGTGATCATTCAGGTTGTGGATACTGGTATAGGCATTCCTCCCCGGGAGATTCCCCGACTCGGTGAACGATTTTACCGGGTGGACAAGGCGCGATCCCGGGAACTGGGTGGGACCGGTCTGGGTCTGTCCATCGTGAAGCACCTCATGGCGGCGCATGGCGGAAAAATGCGGATTGAAAGCACTCCCGGCAAGGGAACCATCGTTTCACTTTTCTTTTCCAGGGCGGGATAATCTCCCGATTCCAACCTCCAATCGAAATAATGATGTTCGGAAAAATCCGAGAACATTCTCCCGAAAAAGTATTTGTCCTGAATAAATCCTCCGCCTGAAGATCAGCCAGAGCAAAAATTTTTTTGGAACCGACTTGACAGGGAGAATTTTATGTTTAAGTTACCGCCAAACCCGTTTTGGAGATAAGAAACCACATTCTTTTTATATCTCAAAAAAATCAACAGGAAAGGAGAAAGTTTCCGCATGAACATCAGGCCATTACAGGACAGAGTGATCGTTAAGAGACTCGAGGAAGAGCAGAAAACCAAGGGAGGCATTATTATCCCCGACACGGCAAAAGAGAAGCCTATTGAAGGTGAAGTTGTCGCCGTTGGCAAAGGCAAGGTAACGGAAGACGGCAAATTGCTGCCCCTGGATGTGAAAGTGGGTGATCGTGTTCTGTTCAGCAAGTATGGTGGTACGGAAGTTAAATTTGACGGACAGGAATATCTCATCATGAGAGAGGATGATATTCTGGGGATCGTGGAGAAATAATTACAGAAGATAACAACGAAGGAGGAGCATATACGTATGGGTGCAAAATTACTGCAGTATGATGAAGAAGCGAGAAAATCCATCCTGAACGGTGTCAACGCCCTGGCTGATGCCGTAAAGGTAACGCTTGGTCCAAAGGGCCGCAACGTGATTATCGATAAAAGCTTCGGCGCGCCGACCGTAACCAAGGACGGCGTCACCGTTGCCAAGGAAGTCGAACTGGAAGACAAATTTGAAAACATGGGCGCCCAGATGGTCAGGGAAGTGGCCAGCAAGACCAGCGATGTCGCCGGTGATGGAACCACTACCGCCACGATCCTCGCCCAGGCGATCTACCGGGAAGGGGCCAAAACCGTTGCCGCAGGCAGCAATCCCATGGATGTGAAACGCGGTATCGAAAAAGCGGTGGCCGCCGTTGTCACCGAGCTCAAGAATATCAGCAAACCCACAAAAGATCAGAAAGAAATCGCCCAGGTCGGGACCATCTCCGCGAACAACGACGAAACCATCGGCAATATCATTGCTGAAGCCATGGGTAAAGTCGGCAAGGAAGGCGTTATCACCGTCGAAGAAGCCAAAGGACTGGAGACGGAACTGGAGATCGTCGAAGGCATGCAGTTCGACCGGGGTTATCTCTCTCCCTACTTCGTAACCAATCCAGAAAAAATGGAAGTCAGCCTGGAAGACGCCCTGATCCTGATTTATGAAAAGAAAATCAGTGGAATGAAGGACCTGCTGCCCATTCTTGAGCAGATCGCGAAGATGGGTCGTCCGCTGCTGATCATCGCCGAGGACATTGAAGGCGAAGCCCTGGCGACCCTCGTGGTCAACAAGATTCGCGGCACCCTCCATGTCGCAGCCGTCAAGGCCCCCGGCTTCGGCGACAGGCGCAAGGCCATGCTTGAAGACATCGCCATCCTTACAGGCGGAACGGTGATTTCCGAGGATATGGGTTACAAGCTGGAAAATACGCGTCTGGAAGATCTCGGACGCGCCAAGAGAATCCAGATCGACAAGGACAACACCACCATCATCGACGGCGCCGGCGAACGGGCTGCCCTGGAAGGCCGTGTGAAACAGATACGCGCCCAGATCGACGAAACGACTTCCGATTATGACCGGGAGAAACTTCAGGAAAGACTGGCGAAACTCGTAGGCGGTGTCGCGGTGATCAAGGTCGGCGCGGCGACGGAAACGGAAATGAAGGAAAAGAAAGCCCGCGTCGAAGACGCCCTGAATGCAACCCGGGCTGCCGTGGAAGAAGGCATCGTACCCGGCGGCGGTGTGGCATATATCCGTACGCTTCCGATGCTGGAGGCTCTGAAGCTTGAGGGTGACGAACAGGTCGGCGTCAACATCGTACGCAAGGCCCTTGAAGAACCTCTGAAGATGATTGCCGCGAACGCCGGCATGGAAGGCACCATCGTTGTGGAAAAGGTCAAGGAACAGTCCGGCGCCTTCGGCTTCAATGCCCGGACCGAAGTCTATGAAGACATGATCGAAGCCGGCGTCATCGATCCCACCAAAGTGACCCGCTTCGCGCTGCAGAATGCGGCCAGCGTGGCTTCCCTCATGCTGACCACCCAGTGCATGATTGCAGAGAAGCCTGAAGAAAAGGGTGCCGGCATGCCGGCAATGCCTCCCGGAGGCGGTTACCCCGGTATGGGCATGTAATGCGCCTGCGCCGTTAAACCTCGGACGGCATCCGCCGTCAGAGTCAAAAAAGCCTCCGAGCTCAAAGCCGGGGGCTTTTTTACTTTGACTTGAAAACCATGAACTTCTATGATAGGGCACACTGCGGCAGCGAACAGGATCAGGAATGTCATCCAGCCGGAAAAACTGACGTTTTCTCCCCCTTATCAACCCTCTGCCGCCCTGCACAGAACGTGTTTCCTTTCCCCTGAGCGAATACTCAGCCGAAAGATTTTTTTAATCTGCATTTGATAGAAATTCGAGGAGTTATCCATGGACTACAAAGACAGTCTGAATCTGCCCAAGACCGATTTCCCCATGAAAGCGAATCTGGCGAAGAAGGAGCCGGAACAGCTCAAAGTATGGGATGAGATGCGCATCTACGACCGGATAAGAGAAGCCGCGCGAGGACGGCAATCCTATATCCTGCACGATGGTCCTCCTTACGCGAACGGCAACATCCATCTGGGACATGCCCTGAATAAGATCATCAAGGATATTGTCATCAAGTCCAAAAGCATGACCGGCTGCGACTGCGGCTTTGTTCCGGGATGGGATTGTCATGGACTGCCCATTGAACACCAGGTGGACAAAGAACTGGGCGAGAAGAAGACGGAGCTGTCGCAGGCGGATAAAAGGCGCCTCTGCCGGGTCTATGCCGATAAGTATGTGGGAATTCAGCGGGAGCAGTTCAAGCGACTCGGTGTCTTCGGGGAGTGGGAAAATCCCTATCTGACCATGCATTATGACTATGAGGCCACCACGGTTGAGGAGTTCGGTAAACTTTATCTCGGCGGGGCTGTTTATAAAGGGAAAAAGCCGGTTTACTGGTGCGCCTCCTGCAAGACGGCGCTGGCCGAGGCGGAAGTGGAATACGCAGATCATACGACCCCGTCCATCTATGTAAAGTTTGCCATGATTTCCGATATCAGCGCGGTACGGCCCAAACTGAGCGGACAGAAGGTCAGCATCGTGATCTGGACGACAACTCCCTGGACGATCCCTGCCAATCTGGCTATTGCCCTCCATGAAGAATTCATCTATGTGGCTGTCCGGTTTGACGAAGAGGTTCTCATCCTTGCTAAGGATATGCTTGATTACTGCATCGATGCCTTCGGCTATCAGAATAAGCCTTACGAGATTCTGGATGAATTTCCCGGGGCGGTTCTGGAGGGGCTCAAAGCGCGCCACCCCCTGATCGACCGGGAAAGTGTCGTGATCCTCGCTCCCTTTGTGACTCTGGATGCCGGAACAGGCTGTGTTCACATTGCGCCGGGCCACGGACAGGAAGACTATGAAATCGGCATGAAATACGGGCTGGATAACTACGCCCCCGTTGATGCCGACGGCCGCTTTACCCCCGATGTTGCGGATTTTGCGGGAGAGTTCGTCTTTGACGCTAACGACAGCGTCAACCGGAAGCTGAAAGAGGTCGGCGCCCTGCTGGGACTGGTGAATATCGAACACTCCTATCCGCACTGCTGGCGGTGCAAAAATCCGATCATTTTCCGTTCCACGGAACAGTGGTTCATTTCCATGGAAAAAAATGAACTGCGAAAAAAAGCCCTCGAAGCGGTAGAAAGCGTGCGCTGGATACCGGCCTGGGGGAAGGACCGTATTTACGGAATGATCGAAAATCGCCCGGACTGGTGCATCTCCCGTCAGCGCCTCTGGGGAGTGCCGATTACGATGTTTTACTGCGAGTCCTGTGGCGCTCAGGTTATGAATGAAGAAATTCTGAAACATCTGGTGGGGCTGGTCAGGGAGTCCGGCGCTGATGTCTGGTATGAAAGGGAAGCGGGTGCTCTGCTGCCGTCGGGAACCGTTTGCCCTGAATGCCACGGGAGCGAATTCCGTAAGGAAACCGATATCCTGGATGTCTGGTTCGATTCAGGGGTGAGCCACGCGGCCGTGCTGGAAAAAAGGCCCAATCTAAGTTCGCCGTCGGACATGTATCTTGAAGGCAGTGATCAGCATCGTGGCTGGTTTCATTCCTCCCTGCTGGAATCAGTGGGAACGCGCAATCGTGCTCCTTACCGCAATGTGTTGACGCACGGTTTCGTGGTGGACGGCGAAGGCAAGAAAATGTCCAAATCAGTGGGCAACGTGATCGAATCCCAGCAGATCATTGATGCTTATGGCGCAGAAATCCTTCGCCTCTGGGTGGCCTCGGAGGATTACACAGTCGACCTTCGCATCTCCGATGAAATACTTAAACGTCTCGTGGAAGCTTATCGACGAATCCGCAATACCAGCCGCTTTATCCTGGGAAATCTTTATGATTTCAATGTTGAATCCGATTCAGTCGCCTATGCGGATCTGGAGCCGATGGATCGCTGGATGCTGCACCGGCTGCAGGAGCTGATTCGGAAGGTGAGAACCTCCTATGACAATTTCCAGTTTCATGCTGTATTCTCTGCGCTGTACAATTTCTGCACCGTCGATTTGAGCGCCCTTTATCTGGATGTTCTCAAGGACCGGCTTTATACGTCAAGGGCTGATTCCCGTGAACGAAGGTCGGCACAGACCGTCATGTTCCAGATCGCCAATGACATGACCCGGCTTCTGGCGCCGATCCTCACTTTTACAGCGGAAGAGATCTGGACGGCGCTTCCCGCTTATGAAGGCAAAGCGGCCAGTGTACATCTGGCCCAGTTTCCTGAGGTTGAGGAGACCTGTATAGACAATGAACTCGGGGAGACCTGGACAACAATGATCGCGCTGAAAAGCGAGATTTCCAGGGTCATTGAAAACGCCAGGAAGAACAAGGTGATCGGCCATTCACTCGATGCCTGCGTCGAACTGGCGCCTCCGGAAAAACTGAGTGCCTTTCTGGAGGAACACCTGGAAGAGTTGCGGACCCTTCTGATCGTGTCCCAGATTCGGATTGCCCCTGCGGCGGATATTGCCGAGCCTTATCCCTGTCCCGGGGCCGATTTTGAAGGTCTGCATGTTGGAGTATCCCGCGCCAGGGGGCAGAAATGCAATCGCTGCTGGATGTACAGTGAACTCGTCGGGGTTGATACGGAATATCCTGAGGTCTGTGAGCGGTGCCTCAAAAATCTTAAGGCATAAACAGGATGAAAAAACCCCTGATTCTTTTTTTAATCACAGCCGGACTTGTGCTTCTGCTGGACCAGTTCACGAAGTTCTATGTGGCCTCTCACTTCTGGCTTCAAGAATCGCTCCCGGTTATCGATGGGTTTTTCAACATTACTTATATCCGGAACCCTGGGGCCGCCTTTGGCTTTCTGGCCGGGGCGCCTCTCTTATTCCGGGGATTGTTCTTTACCTCGGTAACGCTTATCGCCGCCGGTCTGATTCTTTTTTATCTCATCAAGAACCGGGTCAGTGATCTGATGATGGTGATTCCACTGGCTCTGGTCCTTGCCGGAGCCATGGGTAACCTTGTGGACCGCATCCGCTTTGGCGAAGTGATCGATTTTCTGGATGTCTACATCGGCAGGTATCATTGGCCTGCATTCAACATTGCCGATACGGCCATCTCCATCGGAGTGCTTTTCCTGGTCGTGGACATGATCCAGAAGCAGAAAGAGAAATCTTGAGAAAAGGGTGCACTGAAACATGAGCCGGCTGGCGTTGTACCGAAAGGAAATGATAGTCTGATCTCCGGAAGATATTCGAGTTTTCCCGTCGCCTTTACCAGTTGCATCTTACAGTTTCCGCCCTCAAGATTTCAGTCGAACAGCTCGTGGAGAAAACTTTTCCTCTTTTTATAATGATCATGATGACCAGAGTGATGCTTATTGTTGTAGGAATTATAATGGTCATGGTGGTCATGATGCCGTTCTGAATAGGATCGTGAAGGTATTTCCGCGGCTGACCGATCGATGATTTTGTCCAGCTCGCCCCGGTCCAGCCATACGCCCCGGCATTTCGGACAATAATCGATCTCTATGCCCTGACGCTCCGTGATGGCCAATGGTATATTGCAAATGGGACAATTCACTGTTCTTTCCCCTGATGAATTCGTTGTTCTTTGCTGGTGATACAGTCCGGACCCTTCTACTTTGGCCTGACCCCCCTGGTTATTTATATAATTACAGGCAGCCCCCTGTCTGCAAGGTACTGCTTCACAGCCCTGATGCTTAAGGTACGGTAATGGAAGACGGAGGCGGCAAGGAGGATGGAAGCGCCGCCCTTCTGCACCGCTTCGTAAAAGTCCTCAAGTTTTCCTGCCCCGCCGGAAGCGACCACCGGCAGGTCAACAGCGTCGGCAATCGCCTTAGTGTACTCGATATCATAGCCTGCACGGGTGCCATCGCCATCCATACTGGTGGGCAGGATGACGCCTGCGCCAAGCTCCTGGCACGTTCTGGCCCATGCAACGGCATCCCTGGCAACGGGCAGCGTGCCGCCCGACACGACCAGTTCAAAGCCTGAAGGCATTTGGCTGTTTCTGCGCGCATCGATGGCCACGGTAATTTTTTCGGAACCGAACTTTTTCGCTGCCTCGCTGACGAGGGAGGGATTTTTTACTGCGGCACTGTTCATCGAGATCTTGGCCGCCCCGGCCTGCAGGACCAGTTCGATGTCTTTAAGCGTGGAAATGCCTCCTCCAACGGTCAGCGGGATAGTCAGCACGGCCGACACCTTATTCACCCATTCCAGCCTTGTCTTCCGATTTTCCAGCGTAGCCGCGATGTCCAGCATCGCAAGTTCATCGGCGCCTTCCGCCTGATAAAACGCGGCGTTTTCCACCGGATCGCCGGCGTCCTTCAACTCTACAAAGTGAATGCCCTTGACAACGCGCCCCTCTTTCATATCCAGGCAGGGCATGATTTTGATCGGCTTCATCTAAATGCCTCCTTTTCTATTTCATTTCCTTTTATGGCGTAAAAGATTTGACCTGCTTCACGCAATCCAGCGTCGCAGGAATTCTGTTGCCGTATGAATCCCTGAATCCGCAATTCGGCAAATCTCCCAGTTCATTCACCCATCGGATTTTCGGGACTATAAAAAAACGGCGCCGGCAAGTCAAGTCAGAGATTTGTTCCCGGATACAAGGTTAAAGGTTCATGGTTCAACGGTCAAAGTTCAATGTTGCAGTTTGGAGGATTGGCTGTGCGGTTTGACAGGTTATGGAATGATGAAAGGACACAGCTCGTTGTCGAGAGTTGTTGCCCGGATTTCATGTGCCGGGAACTCTCGCCCTGACGCGGGTGCCGTCCTTGATGGCATCGTCGGGCTGGGTAATGACCACGTCACCTTCGGAAATACCGGACAGGATTTCCGCATGCAGACCGCTCCGGTGGCCCACATCAACGTGTTTACGACTTGCCCTGCGCTCTTCAACCGTAAAGACGGCCCACTGATCGCCCATGCGAAAGAGGGCGCTTGCGGGTATCTGGAGCACGTTCTGACCTTCCCAGACGGTGAAGCTCGCTTCAAGCCGGTATCCATCGCCCAGTTGAGACCTGACATCCGCATCCGATGTCAAATCGACGATGACCAGCACCCGCTGTTCCTCTACGCCGAGGCTTGATATCTTTGTAAAACCCGATGGCTCGATGGTTTTCACTTTACCTGTCAACAGAGCTTCGCCGCCCCAGCGTTGGAAGACGACAGGGGTTCCCGGGCCGATCTTTACCGCATCGGCGGAAAGCAGTTCCACCCGAACTTCGATGTCCCGGGGATCACCGATCTCTATAATCGGTTCTCCCATTGCGACAGCCCCTTCGCTCTCCCTGTAGAGCTTCAGAACATGGCCTGTTTTCGGTGCACGAACAAGAACGGTTTCCTGATCGTGATCCCCGACGCGGGCTGCGGAATAGGCTAAAACGCTCCGACGTCTTTTCAGTTCCGCGCGCGCGACAGCCGATGTCGCCTTAGCAGCGAGATAGGCAGCCTTTGCCTGTTTGGCCTGTGCTTCGGCCTGGTCGAACTGATCTTTTGCGACAGCTCCTCCGGCAAGAAGGCGTTTGAATCTGACGTATCGTCTGTCTGTGAAATCGGCATCGGCTTTTGCCGACAGCTCCCGCTCCTCCGCCTCCCTGACTGCTGCCTGTGCCGCCGAAACGGCGGACTGGGCTTCCGCCCGGCTCCGTGGATCAAGAACTTGGGATCGCAGCGGTTCGAGGACAAAAAGCGGTCCGCCTTTTTGAACGGCATCGCCCGCTTCCAATTCGATGCGGCGCAGAAATCCCGCCACCGGCGCGGAGCAGATAAAGCGGTCCTTCACCCTCGTTTTGCCTTCTTCTTCAATAGTCACCCTGAAAGGGCCTCTGACCGCTTCTGCTGTTTCAACAAGAACCGGTTTCGGCCAGAAGCCATATACAAGAGCCAGGAGGGCTATAACCCCGCCCAAAGCGATGATGATCCGTCTGCGGATTTGTACCTTCACGCATTCACTCCCTTGCTTTGAGAACTTCGACAAGATTCAGGGAATCAAGCCTGTGGCGGACAATCAGCCCCGATATGGCAGCCGAAAGAATTACGACGGCGGCGGCCATGGAATAGGTAGCCGGTTCGATGACGACGGGGATCCGGAAAATATCGGACGCCACGGCATAGGCGAGATAGCTGCAGAGCGCTCGGCCGATAATGAAACCCAGCGGAATGGCTGCCAGGGTAATCAGGACAAGCTCACCCAGAAGGATGTAGGAAATTTCGCCACGGGTGTAGCCAAGGACGCGAAGACTGGACAATTCGCGGCTTCTTTCGGAAAGCGCGATCCTGGCGGTGTTGTAGACAACACCGAATGTGATGGCGCCCGCCATCAGGGTGGCGATGAGAGTAAAAAAAAGCATGGACTTAGCCTGAGTGTCGTAGAAATTCCGGATTTCATCCTTGATCACGACGGCGCCGGATACACGGGGCATATTGATCAACTGTTTATATATCTCCTTTTTATACATCGGGTCAACCACAACAGATACGCCGGACAGAGCTTCCCCTTCACGGAGAAGGTGACTCAGCGCCGGGGCGTCCATATAACCCATGAGCCCCATATACTGTTTGGCCAGGGCGGCGACAGGAACCTGTCGCATGGGTCTTTCCCCTTCAAGAATTTCAACGGTCAGCATATCCCCCGGTCTGATGCCGAGATACCCGCCCAGATAGTCGGTCAGCACAATACCCGCAGGGGGGATAAAAATGGGCTTCAGTTTTTCGTTAAGGATCTGCCTCAAGGCGCTTCCGGATTCTATGCCTTCAATGGCGGTCTTGTAGCTTCGGTTGCCGAATCGAAGCCTCGCGGGAATCGTTCTGTAGCCTTCAACATATTCAATGCCGCGGATGCCTCTCATCGAATAGACGGCGTTTGCCGATGTGGGTTCGACAAAAGTCACTTTCATGTCTTCCCGCTGTGACAAGGTAAATTGAATATGAACCATGTAATCCACGGCGTCTTTAAAAAACCCGCTCATCAGCATGATGGCGCAGGAAAAGGCGATGCCGATCACGGAAAGAAGCGACCTGAGCGGTCTTCTCTCGATATTGCGGGCGATGATCCGGGCGGGCTGTGACAGAATGCGGCCCAGACCGAGGCGTTCAATATATGTCTTTCGGTACTTTGCCGGCTGCTCTGGGCGCATGGCTTCCGCGGGAGGCAGTTTCGCGGCGGTGCGGATCGCGTGTACCGTACCGGCCAGGGCCGCGGCCAGGCTGATGACCACAGCTTCAAGCACAATGGCGATATCGAGGCGGAAGAGAAGGTAGGGGAATCGATAATATTCCATGTAGATGTCGCCCAGGAGTCTTCCCAGCCAGACTCCCGTCGCTGTGCCGCCTGCCACTCCCAGGATGACGGTGAAGAGGACAAACTTGAAGTAGTGCAGACCGATTTCCAGGTTGCCGTAGCCGAAGGCTTTAAGGATCGCCACCTGTTCCCGCTGCGTATTGACGGTGCGGCTGATGACGACGTTGAGGAGAAAAGCTGCCACGGCGATAAAGATGGTCGGGAACAGGAATGAAAATATTTCCAGCTGTTTGAATTCCTCGCTGAGGAAACGGTGAGACGTCTGGTCTTTTCTGCCATACGCTTCGAGTCCCCCGTAACGGTTGATGATATTGTCAAGGCGCCGGATCACGGCATTGATATCGGCATGAGGGGTACAGGTCAGGACGACGTCGTTGAAGGCTCCTTTCATATCGTAGGCTGTGGCCAGGGTTGTCTTGGGCATCCATAGAAGACCATATCGCCTGTAATCGGGACTGATGGCCCCCGGTCGGATCTGAAGCACAAATTCCGGCGACAGGCCGACTCCGACGATGGTCAGCATCTTCCATTTACCGTTGATCACCGCGCCGATCCGGTCGCTCAGGGAGAAGCGGTGGGCTTCGGCGAACGTGTCGCCGAGCAGCACTTCGTCATCCCTGGAGGAGTCGGGAAGGCGACCTTTTCTGATATAGAGTTTGTTGATTTCCGGTCTTCCATTGTCGGGGATGGAAAGGATCTTTCCCGTCACGGGCTCTTCAAAGCCTTCTATGGCGAGTTTGACGTCGGCCGTAATCCGGGTTTCCACGGAGGAGACTCCTTCGATGCCGGCAATCTGACCCCTCACACTCTCAGGCGCCCGTTTCAGGGAGGCAAAGACATCGGCAAAAACGTATTCCCGATAGAACTTCTCGCGGGTGGCTTTGAGGGAGTTCATGTTGCTCATGAACATGACGAAATTGGTGATGCCGCAGAGGATGACGATGATGATGGCCAGAACCTGGCCCTTCATCCGCCACAGATCGCGCGTCAGTTTAACGTTCAGGGTGTTCATGGATGCATCATGAGCCTTACCAGCGAAGCTCTCCCGGTTTCTTCTTTATGGTGTTTATCGTAATGTCGGCGATGAGGCCGTTTCTCAGGCTGATGATCCGGTCGGCCATGGAGGCGATATCGGCGTTGTGCGTAATGATGACCGTTGCCGTACCGAGTTCCCGGTTGACCCGTTCCAGAGCTTCCAGAACCAGGATGCCCGTCTTGAAATCCAGCGCCCCTGTCGGTTCGTCACAGAGCAGAACCTCCGGATTTTTCGAGATGGCCCGGGCGATGGCGACGCGCTGCTGTTCGCCGCCGGAAAGCTGAGATGGAAAGTGGTCCTTCCTGTCCAGAAGTCCGACCAGCGACAGGGCATCTTCCGGCAGCATGGGATTCCGGGAGATCTCCGTGACAACAGCTACGTTTTCAAGGGCCGTCAGGCTGGGGATCAGGTTATAGAATTGAAAAACAAAGCCGATGTGATATCGTCGATACTCCGTCAATTCCTGTTCCGTTGCTTTTGTCAGGTCTTTACCCCTGTAGGATACCTCGCCGGCCGTAGCCGTATCGAGGCCGCCCAGGATGTTCAGCAGGGTGGATTTCCCACTTCCGGACGGCCCCAGCAACACGACCATTTCACCCTCGTAGAGTTCCATATCGACGCCCCGCAGAGCATTGACCTGAATCTCGCCCATGTCATAGATTTTTGTAAGACTCTTTACGGAAAATACGGTTTTCTTCATCGAAATCGGTCAGGCCCTCCAGGAAAAGTTGATTTCCGTATTGATGACGATGCCATATTTTATCACTGAATTCATTTATATTTTTCAAAATGAGTTCAGCGCCCCTTTTCACGGGCTTAAAGAAGGCCGGCATCGATTGTTTAATGATCTAAGCTCAAGATAACATAAGGGAAAAGGGCGGGAAAAAATCTTTCACTGAGCTGCCAGAGAATGCGTGGGGGGATTTTGTGCAGGGATTAAGAGCGGGGGATTTCTCAGGTGAAACGTATCACATCGTCTTTGGTGAGGACTATCACATTGGCCCTGTTGTAAAAAAGCAATGATCGAACTAAGTTAACATACAGGAGGATGTCGGATGTATTGGCAAAAGGGCCATGACTGAGTGGATATCGACACAGGACCGTTTCTGGTGTCATTTTTATCAAAACGTCACTTCAATATGTAAGGCATAAGGAGGAAATATGGATGTTTTTTATTCAGCTCAACTTTCTGTTCCCGTTATTCAGATCGTTTTCCTGCTTCTGATCAGCACTCTGGCACTGCTTTATGGACGAATTAAACTGGCGTTGCTGATTAACTACTGTTTTACTCTGTACTGGGGCTATATCCTGAACATGGATGTGATCCGCGAAACCGGGCCCTCTATCACTGACACATTCACCTACATGTATTTCGGCTTCGGCCTTGTCATCGTCATGCTTGCTGCGGTCGGTTTCATCGCTCAACGGGAGTAAACGGGCATGACGATTTTTTGTACGGATGCAATCGTTTTTATGGATTTTAAAATGCATTATAGTGTAGAGTAAAATGAGTTATCAGTAGAAGTGATGGAATTAATTACCAAAAGGGATGCTTGATGCGTACAGAGAACAAAGGCAGGCGAAATGAGTGCGGTTTTACACTTATTGAACTGATGATTGTCATCGCGATTCTTGGGGTGCTTGCAGCGATCGCCGTTCCCCGGTTTCTCGTTTATCGTCAGAGCGCCTGTGATTCACAGGCAAAGACGGATGCCAGAAACTTTTATACGGCTTCCATGTCCGATGCGATCGACAGCAGCGGGGATAAGACTTTCAACAGCACAAATCCACCTCCCAGTTATCGGGGGCTTTCTCCCGTCAGCGGGTCATTCGTTTTTATGGCCGCCACTCATACCGCGACCTGCGATGCGGCCTTCAAGCATCCGCAGGGGTCAAAGACCTTCACTCTCAATTCGGAAGGCCGTATCACCGCCTTCCCCTGAGGCATGCCTTTCGCGCCGTTGTTCGCAGATTCAAAATATAATTTGATCGAAGTGATGCCGAACGTTGACAATGCTCAATAGTTATGGAAAATTTCCAGTCACATTCCTCAAAGAGAAGAGTTCGGACGTGAGGGAGAAGGGGATGCAGAGACTCAGGAGCGCCATAACCGGTTTTTTGATCGCAATGACATGCTTTTTCTGCATGACAGTGGATTTGATGGCTGAGAACCGTTTTTTTCCTGAAGAGATTGTCGAAGGGGTCGCCCCGATATACACGGCGCCCCCCATTCCAGAGGGACTTCAGTATGCGAAATCCGGAAGCAGGGGAGAGGCGCCCGGAGAGAGCGAGAACTGGAAGCGCCGTCCGGAGGTTGTCGTCTCTTGGGGTGACGAACCAACACGGGTGAAGATCATGGGAAACTCAGTTCTTGTTCCCGCTACACTTGCGCACGGCGGCAATGAAATCGATGTTTATCTCCTGCTGGATACAGGCTCTACGGGAACGGCGATCCATTCCGACATTGCCGATCAGTTGGCCATCAATCTGGATCAGGCGGCAAGGACCAAAGTGCAGGTCGTCGGGGGAGGAGTCCTCAACGCCCGCGTGGTCAGGATAGGTCGTTTGACTGTCGGGCCGCATACGAAACGCAATTGGAACATTTTTGTCGTCCCTCATAAAAGTTCGGCTGCACGATATGATGGACTGCTCGGGATGGATGTCCTGCGCGGGTTGAAGTATGAAGTGGATTTTAAAAAGCAGCTTATCATCTGGCAATAAATCTTATCGTAATGACAATACCGAGTTTTATTTCGGGCAAAAAATATCATCTCATAATCTGGACTTAAGGTTCAGTCAACATTGCTGGTACAGGAAACTGACGTAAAAAACGGACCGCCAGGGGTTGTTTCCTCATTAAAAAGGCTCAAGGCTTGTGGGCATTGTGACATGAAATAATGCGATCCAGTTGCAGGAGTTACGGAAAAAAATAGACAGACATCCTCTGAGGAGAAACCAAAATGAAATTGATTATGCTTGTTATTGCGATTCTCTCGTTGACAGGGTGCGCCACCGGCCCCGTCCTTTATCCCAATGCTCACCTTCAGATGGTCGGCGAGGTGCAGGCCCGTAAGGATATAGCAGAATGTGAGGTCCTTGCCGATCAGTACGTCAAATCAGATGCAGGAATTGCCGCGGCCAGAAGCACCGCCATTGGCGGAGCCGGAGGGGCAGTCATCGGCGGCGCCGCAGGCGCCGTGACGGGCAACCTGGGTCGGGGCATTGGTGTCGGCGCAGCCGCCGGCGCGGCGACGGGTCTGGTGCACGGCATCATCCGCGCGTCGGAACCCAGTCCCATTTTCAAAAACTTCATGATCCGATGCCTGCAGGAAAAAGGATATGACGTCATCGGATGGGAATGACGGCCTGATCCGCTTTTCTCATCGCAGATGACGGCTGACGTCGATATGGGAGACTCGTTCAGCAGTCGAAAAAGCCAATAATTCAAGAAGGAGGATATAGTGTGAAGAAGAAGTGGCCTGTATTCAGTAAGTTATTCATCATGGTGGTTGCGGCAACCGTGCTCCTGAGCCCGGGCGCTCTCCCGGGAACGGCCTCTGCGACCGAGGGAGGCGGCGGGGCATACCCGAACGGCGCCGAGGACTTCATGACCGGGGCGCTACCGCCGCCGGGGACCTATTTTAAAAACTACCTGACCTACTACACGGCATCGGATTTCAAGGACGGCAACGGCAACGATCTCATTCCCGATTTCGATCTGAAGGTGACGGCCGATGTGCTCCGGTTCATCCATGTGACAAACTGCAAGATCCTTGGCGCCAACTGGGCCGTTCATGCCTTTATTCCCCTGACCTATCAGGACGTGAAAAGCGGCGGCGACAGCGATGATCGTTTCGGGTTGGGAGACATCATCGTAAACCCGATCATTCTCGGCTGGCACACCGAAAACTTTCACGTCACGGCGGGTCTCGACATCTATATCCCCGTGGGTACCTACGACGAGGACCGTCTGGCAAATCTCGGGAGGAATTACTGGACCTTCGAGCCCGTCCTTGCCATGACCTACCTGAACGACAGCGGCTTCGAGGTCTCCGCCAAATTGATGTACGATTTCAACACGGAAAACGACGACACGAATTACGAGTCCGGCCAGGAATTCCACACCGACTTGACTATCGGCTATCACATCAACAAGTCGTGGGCCGTCGGCATCGGGGGCTATTACTATGATCAGACGACTGATGATGAGCAGGACGGGGTCAAAGTCGGATCAGACGGATTCGAGGGCCGAGTCTTCTCCATCGGTCCCGTGGCGCAGTACAGTTACAGGAACATGAGCTTCACGCTCAAGTGGCAGTCCGAATTCGAGGCAAGGAACAAGCCTGAGGGCGACAAGTTCTGGTTCAACCTCGTTTATGCCTTCTAACGCTTCAAAGGCCGCATTTTCCCGGGCGGCCTTTTTTTCAAAAACTTGAAATGAGCCGGCATTCTTATCTGCAGACTCCGCAGTTTTCTACCAGTAATTTTAATTTATTATTGTTGTGGGTTTCAGGATTGGAAGATATCAGGAAAGAGCCATCCTGAAGTCCTGGTTTCGTCTCAGATGAAAAAGTTCGTACAGACAGAATGAACTGCAAAAATTATCCGACTTCATTATCCGGCGGTGTTCTCTTCTCCGCACCGGTTTTGTCATCAACTCCGCGCTGCTTAGCCTTTTCGCAGCGGGTCTGAAGGCGGGAAAACCGGTGACGCCAGGCATCTTTCTGCTGTTCCGGCATCGGGGGGGATGTCTTCATGATTCCATCCACGAGTTGTAACGCCCGTTCAAGATTTCCTGTCCGATGTTCATGCCATTTGGCCAGTTCCTCCGCGGCGAAGAGGTCATTCGGATTTTCCTTCAATAGATCCTCCCAGAGGATAACCGCCTTTTCCCACTGGCTGTTTTTTTTATGAATCAGGGAAAGGGCCTGACGCGCCTCAAGGGACGCCGTTCGCGAAGCGGAACGGGAAGCATCCTCGTATAGGGAACAGGCCGAAAGCTGTCTCCCCCTGTCCAGGAAAAGACGGGCCGCGGCGCAGAGGTCCGAGGGATCATAATGGGAGCAATGACCGTTGGAGTTGAATATCCCCGCCAGATGAACGGTCAGTGCCGCAAGGGCCGTGATGTCCAGACGGTTGTGCCGGAAGACGTCAAGCAGGGGATGGGGATCGCGAGACCGGAGCCAGTTGAAGTAGCGCATAGGGACTTCGCTACCCGGCAGGTCGTCCTCGCGATAGAATTTCAGAAGAGCCTCCTCCAGGGTAATAAGCCGGCTGTTGCTGATCCGATGGCCGAAAAGACGCCGGGCCGGGTGAAGCAGGTCGAGATGAGGAAGGGCGGTCAGCGGGTTGTCCAGACGGTTCAGGATGTAGCGGGTGGCGAGCAGGTTGATGTCGAAGGATTTGCCGTTGAACGTGACCAGATAACGTTTCGAAGCGGCAATTTTCTGAAGGGCGGCGAGAACGGCCCGTTCTTCCTCGAAACTCCGGGCGAAAAGCTGGCGGACGAGGAAGCGACCATCCGCTTCGAACCAGCCCACGCCGACAAGAAAGGCCAGAGTTCCCGTTCCACCGGCCAAACCCGTCGTTTCCGTGTCGAGAAAAAGTGCGGTCCGGCTGTCAAAATCGGACAAGCGGGTGTCGTTGGCCAGGAGAGCCGTCGCTTCCATATCCAGCGTCTCCAGTTCATTAAGCCGGCGGATGCCGTGGGTCTCGGTTCCTTCCAGTAGAGAGTCGATTCGAAAAAATGCACCCCAGTCGTTGCATTCTTCGCATCCGGTCAGAAGGTCCTGCAGCGCCGGTAATTCCTTTCGGAGACGTCCCGGAGGAAAGAACTCAGGTGTATTTCCCGGTCGTCGGGATACAATGGCGTCAAGGCGCCGCCGCAGATCGCTGAGCTGTTCCGCTCGATCCGTCGTGTCCGGTTTTGCGGGCGATTCTTCTTCACCGGTCAGGCGCCGCAGACGGTCCTTGAGGCTCATGCCTCTCTTCCCATTTCGGTCATACTTTTCGTGCCGTCATTTAACACGTAACTATTCCTGTATTCTCGCATTTTAAAAAACGGATCAGTGCAGAGGAATCTCCTCGCTGATCAGGCCGAGGATGGCCAGCGCTGCTTCCTTGCCTGACGGTCCGACCTCCAGGGTCGGGCCTACGCAACTGGGACAGCCGTGGGTGCAGGGACAGCCTCGAATCAACTGACGGGCCACATTCAGCAGCCGGTCGTGTTCCTCGAAAAGAAGTTGAGAAAATCCGATGCCGCCGGGATAGGCGTCGAAGAGGAAAAGGGTGGGATCGAAGTCGTCCAGACGAAGAGGGGCTTGAGGATCAGAGATTGCCGATTTCCGTGATGAGGTTGAGGCGACGGCCCGACCACTTCGGCCGGAAGAAACGAAGAAATCGCCGCTCTTGTCGCCGATGCAGCGGTCGATGTCGCGGATATCGGCCATCAGGATCATCGCCGCCAGGTGATGCAGGGCGTAAGCGAGACCGGAAAGGCCGTCGAGTATCTCGGCCTGGGTGAAAGGAAGTTCCCGGAGCAGGTCGCGGGGCAGCGTGAACCAGTAACTCGTCGTATGCATGTCTTTTTCCGGAAGGTTGACGTCGCCGTATCCCAGATTTTCCGCAGTGTAGAACTTGATTTTCTTGTAGCCCACCACCTTGCGTACCACCTGGACCTCACCGTGCTCCACGAACGCCCGACGAGAGGGCTTCTGCTGAAACTCGTCGATGACCCGCACATGGGTGTAGGTCATGGCGTCCGTGTAGTAATCCACATCGACCTTGCGGACGTAGGCCTTCTTCCGCTCCAGGTCCAGCTTGTCAACATGATACTGCTGTGATTCCACCATGTAGATCGCCTCGTCGTGGACGGCGGTAAATGCGCTGTCCCAGTCCACTTCGGCGATGACCACCGGCTTTCCCGTTTCCGTCGCGTCGATGACCACGACATTTTCAGGATTGATGGATCGCAGGCTGATCTCATCGGCGGGATAGCTTTCCGCAGCCCAGTGCCAGCGCCGGCCTTCCCGGTGCAGGACGCCCTTTTCCTCCAGGTAGGCGAGCAGTTCCATCAGATCTTCCTTGCCGAAACGCTCTCCCTGTTCGAAGGGGAGTTCGAAGGCTGCGCTTTTGATGTGATGAAGCAGGATCAAAAGATTGTCGGGGTTGATGCGGCAGAATTCCGGCGAGCGGGCAAAGAAGTAATCCGGATTTTCGGCGAGGAACTGATCCATCGGGGTGCTGCGGGCAATCAGTAGGGCAAGGCTTTCCCCCTGCCGTCGGCCCGCTCTTCCGGCCTGCTGCCAGGTGCTGGCGATGGATCCGGGATAGCCCACCATGAAACAGGCTTCCAGATCACCGATGTCGATGCCCAGTTCGAGGGCGTTGGTGCTGACGACGCCCAGGATGGAGCGGCTCCGCAATCCCGCTTCGATCCGGCGGCGGAGATTCGGAAGATAGCCGCCCCGATAGCCGGTAACGACGCCGTCATCCACCGGAATCTCGCGGCCCCTGTTCACCTGTTCCTTGAGGTAGTGGGTCAGAATTTCCACATTCAGGCGGCTTGTCGTAAAAACTATGGTCTGGATGCCCTGGCGGATCAGATCGGCGGCCAGGTGGCGGGCCGGGGTGAGGGCCGACTGCCGGATGCCCAGTTCCCGGTTCACGATGGGCGGATTGTAAAGGATAAAGGTTTTGGCTGACGTCGGGGCTCCACTGGAATCGATGAGATGAACGTCTCGCTCCAGGATGCTTTCAGCGTGTTCCCGGGGATTGGCGACCGTGGCCGAACAGCAGACAAATACGGGGTCCTGGCCGTAAAAGCGGCAGATCCGGACGAGCCGCCGGATGACGTTGGCCAGATGAGACCCGAAAATCCCTCGATATACATGGAGTTCGTCGATCACGACATAGCGGAGGTTCATGAAGAGCTTCTGCCACTTCGTGTGATGGGGCAGAATGCCGGCGTGGAGCATATCCGGGTTGGTTACAACCACATGGCCCTGCCTGCGGATGGCCTGACGGGCATCGTCGGGGGTGTCGCCGTCATAGGTAAAGGTTTTGATGTCCGCCTTCAGTTCCTGGATAAGACCGGAGACTTCGTGCATCTGATCCTGGGCCAGGGCCTTGGTGGGAAAAAGATAAAGGGCCCGTGTTTCCGGGTTTTCAAGAATCTTCTGGAGCACGGGAAGGTTGTAGCAGAGCGTCTTGCCGCTGGCCGTCGGCGTGACGAGAACGACATCTCGGTCGTTTCGTATGCATTCAACCGCTTTGGCCTGATGGCTGTAAAGCTCAGAGATTCCGCGTTTCTCCAGAACGGTGCGAAGTCCGGAATGCATCCATTCCGGAAAGGAAGCGTAACGGCCCGGCGTGGCCGGCCAGTGCCGGGAGGCCGCCACGTTTTCCTGAAAACGTCGGTTCCGCTCCAGTCGGGACAGCCATTCCCTGAGGGACAGTTTCGTTTCATCCTCTAATCGATTCATGTCTTTCCTGACTTGACCCACTGCATGCTTCCCGGGGTCACGAATATAATGCAGAGATTGTGCTCCGGCCGTGCGTAAAAGAGCTCCGTGCAGGCTTGATATCATTTTTGATCTGAAATTGGAAATATTGATTGCTTCTGATTCCGGAAAAACCTCTGGTCGCGCCGTGAAAGAAATTGAGTATCAGTCGAACAGTATGGTAAAAGTAATGAAATTCTGAAAAATGAAAGGAGAACTTGCTATGTTGAAGAAAACCGTATTTGTAACAATCCTCGTTTTTCTCAGCACCATCGTTCTGCTGGCCTGTGCCGGTGACAACAAACCGGCAGAAATGGCTCTAAAGGCGGCAGAGGAAGCCGTCAACACAGCCAGGACCGAAGCGGTCAAGTATGTTCCCGATCAGATGCAATCCCTTGAGGATTCTCTTGCCGCCGTGAAAGACAAGTTCGCCAAGAAGGAATATCAGGCCGTCATCACGGAAGCGAAGGATCTTGCCGGCAAGGCTAAAGAAGTGCTGGAGGCGGCAAAACTCAAGAAGGAGGAAATGACCGCTTCCTGGACAAATCTCAGTCAGGAACTTCCCAAGATGGTCGAAACGATGCAGGGTAAGGTTGATCTTCTTGCCAAGTCAAAAAAACTACCTGCTGATCTGACGACTGAAAAATTTGACGAGGCGAAAGCTGGTCTTGCCGCTGTAAAGGAAGAATGGGCAAAGGCCATGGAAAGCTTCAATGCCGGTCGTGTCGCCGATGCCGTCAATTCAGCGAACGCGATTAAAGAAAAAGCAACGCGGACCATGGGGATCCTCGGTTTGGCAGCCCCTGCTGCTGAGAGTGCCGCGGCGCCTGCCCCCGCTGCCGAAACTCCCGCTCCTGCCGCCGCCGAACCGGCTGCAGCTGCCGTGGAGACAAAGGATGGCGCCGATAAAGGCGACAAGACACAATGGCTGCAGAATGCCCTGAACCAACTTGGCGCGGATCCCAAATTGACCGTTGATGGGCGCTTTGGCCCGGCCACGCGAAGAGCGGTGATGAAATTTCAAACCACAGCGGGAATTCCTGCCGACGGCAAAGCGGGCCCTGCAACAGAGTCTGCAATCAAGGAGAAACTCGCAAAAGTCAGGTAATTTAAACGTATGCCGGAGAGATAAAGGAAAAGGCGGCCCAAAAGCCGCCTTTTCCTTTATCTCGCATAAGTTCGGATTTGTTTATTGACATTTGGCAGCGGAAGTCAAAGGAAAGTTGCTGCAAAGCGCGATTGGCTCATCCCCGCCAAACGAGCTGATTTATTTGCTCAGGGAATTGCTCTTTTAACCGGGAGAGACTGGAGAGTATTAAGTCTAAACCTTGATCAGAATCAAATATTCGTACAGAAAAAGATCCTCGAGGAAATGGAAAATAATCTCATGACTTTCCTCGGCAATCTTCCGGGACTCCAACAGGGCCAGCAGCGCGTCCGAATAGCGAATCTCCAGGAAATCGGCGAAAGGACCACGGAGGACCCGGTAGTGGAACGCTTCCGCTACCTGCTGCAGATGGGACATCTTAATCGTGTATTCGTCATGACCCTTGAGGGCGATACGCTGAGGGCTGTCTGAAGTCTCGATAAAAATATACCGGGCAAAGTGCTCCGGGACGGACGCCTCGCAGCTGTGTTCTCCGAGAAAGATTGCGGGAACCCCCGCACGGCAGAGTTTTTCCACGGATTCGACGGCGCCGAGATTGAAAGAAAACGTCGATGTTCTGGGGCGGCCGAGAGAATAAAAATCATAAAGTCGACGTATTCTCTGCAACGGACCATCCAGAGCGTCCGGGGAAAGACTCGGGTCCAGAATTTCAGCGGGCACATCCACTGCAGTGGGAAAATCACCCAGGATTTCATTCAGCATGGCCAGTTCGATGCCTTCCAGCTGGGCGTCATCCAATTCCAGGAAGTCGGCTTCCCGGAACATCACATCGAAATCCTTGAGCGCTTCCTTCTGCTTTTCCAGCAGGGCCGGAGAAATGTCCACCATGAGAGGCCGCAGGTGTGGATTGCATTCCAGGAATTCCCTCATGAGATGACCATAGCCTCCACCGACTTCGAGAATCCGGGATATTTCGGAAAGAGGAAAAAACCCGGCAAGATAATCATAAAGGTGCCGACCGTAGGAAGAGGGGTCTTTCAGGAACGACCGGCAGGGGCTGTCCTGCGGATAAAGGGCGTTGCTTACCGTCATCTCCCAGCCGAGGGTATTCAATTTCCCACGGTGATAATCCGCAGTCAAATTCAAGGTAAAGGGCATCTTACTCCTCTTCTTCTTCTTTTCCTTCGGGAATCAGGGTTTGGAGAACCAGCGAAACCGTATCCTTATGGTCGATCAGGAGCAGTTTGATATTTCGCTCCTGACCAAAAAGGATGCGGCCGAGTTCCGATGCGGGGATGTCAAGCCTGCAGACCAGCAGCCGGGGGCTGTGATCCCTGGCCAGCCATTCGACGCTCCGGTAAAAGCGCTCTGTACCATCATTGGCGGTCAGGATCAATCGTGAAATGCGTTTTCCCACAAAGAGTCCCTGCTCCTTCTCCATCTTCTGCAAACCATGCCGTTCTCTGGCCAGGATTTCCTCTGCCGCATCCAGACCGATACGCAGGTGGCCGCGTCTTTCTGCGGCATTCAATGCTGAAGCAAGGGCGGAGGTGACTGTCAGAACAGGAACGACGAGCTCGCCTTTCTCCCGGATTTTCTGTACTCGAGCGAAAAGAACCGTCCGGAGAGTCTCTTCGTCCTGAGACGCTTGAAATTTTCTTGGGAAAACCGCTTTTTCGGACTTCATCAGATTTACAGGACGATCCGGATGGCCGGGTGCCGCATCAGGGCTTCATAGATGGACAATCGCTGATTATCACTGTAAAGAGTGATCTCCAGAGAAAAACTGTGATATTTCCCTTTTGAACTGCTTCTGGAATAACGAACCTCGCAGGGTCGCTGCTGCATGACTTCATCGATTGCTTCCAGGACCCGGTCGCGATCTCTGCCTATCACCTTGTATGTCCAGAGGCAGGGATACCTGATCTCGGGTTTTGAGTAAAACGGATTGATAAACATTTTGTTATTCATGAGACTCCTGTCCGTAAAACCCGCTCCTGAGAAGGAAGAGTCTTCGGAATTGAAATTTTTAAAATGAAGGCTGCAGAACAAGTTCGATCAGATGAGGCCCGGGTTCAGCCATGGCCCGGGAAAAGGCGGATAAAAATTCTTCCACGGTGGTGACGGAGATGGCCGGTACGCCGAATCCCAGACTGAGCCGCACCCAGTCTATATCCGGATTACGTAGATCGATCAGAGAGGATGCCTCAGTTCCGGTCACAGAATGACCTGCCCGTCTCATTTCCATCCGGATAATGTTGTAGCTTCGGTTGGAGCAGATAAGAGTTGTGACATTGAGGTTCTCCCGTGCCTGCGTCCAGAGGGCCTGAAGGGTATACAGGGCGCTGCCGTCTGCCTGGAAATTGATTACGGGTCGTTCGGGGCAGGCTATGGCGGCCCCTGTGGCGCTGGGAATTCCCTGTCCGATCGCGCCGCCGGTAAGGTTGATAAGGGTATGCGGCGCCAGGCTCGTTGCGAGGGAATAATAGGCTGAACCCGACGTCAGAGACTCATCGACGACAATGGCATTTTCTGGCTGCAGTGCTGTCAGCGCTAGGCAGGTCTTTTCAGCTGTCAGGACGCCTCCGGGAAGTTCCGGATAACGGAGAGATGCCATGAAGGGTGCTTTTCCTGGTGGAGAAGGAGGAGAATCCAGCGCTTCGGCCAGACATTCCAGCGCTGCCGCTGCATCCTGAAAAGCCGTTCCGATGTGAACGCGCCGCTGATCTGAAGTCAGAAGTCTGCCCGGCATGTCCTGATAACCGAAAAAAGCCACGGGTTCCCGTGCTCCCGCAAAGACAAATGCTTCATAGCCGGACAGCATCGCCGCTGCATGTTCGGGGAAATAGGGAATCTTCTGAACGATTGGAAAGCCGGCGCCCCGTTCCATGCGGGCGGGGAAAACATCAGTCAGAAGGTCGCAACCCGTCGATGCCGCGACGCGTGCCGCAGCATGGAGACCCGCTTTCCACAGCGCCCTGCCGCCCAGGAAAAGCGCCTTTCGTGAGGTCGAACGCAGGAGTTTTGCCGCTTCTTCAATGGATTCCGAATCGACGGGATCGAAGCGAAAACCGGCAGCGTGTATCTCGGAAGGCGGAATTTCCGCCCATGCGTGGTCACTGGGCAGAATGAGACTGGCTATCAGGCCGGATAAGGCAGCGGATATCCCCTCCGCGGCATCGTGAGAGATCCTGTCCGATGATTGGTTTGTTCGCTGCCACCTCGAAACAGTGCCCACTAGGGTTTCCACGTCCATGTTGAGCAGCGGATCCGAGGGGCGGTGCCATGAGGCATGGTCACCGACAACGTTGAATATGGGTGATCCAGCGCGGCGGGCATTATGAAAATTCGCGACGGCGTTGGCAAATCCCGGTCCCAGATGCAGCAGGGTCATGGCCGGCTTCTCCTTCATCCGGGCGTATCCATCGGCCGCGCCGCTGCATCCTCCTTCAAACAGACACAGAATCGGCCGCACTCCGGGAACTTTCTCCAGGGCGCGGACAACGGGAAGTTCCGTTGTGCCCGCATTGGCGAAACAGACTTCAATCCCCGCCTTTACCGCGGTCATGATAAGACTTTCAGCGCCGGTCATGAAGATATTGCCTTTCAAGTTTTCCTTTTATCTTTTTGATTTTGGGTAAATCAGGGTATCTTATCCGGAGGTCTTCTCTCGGGAACAGCTTGATGAATCTCATCAGTTTCATTCCCTGCCCGGGAGAGATATACGTTGCATCGCCCGCGACATTCTTTCGAGGGCTTCTCTGAGCATAACCCGGGGACAGCCGAAATTCAGCCGCACAAATCCCGGCGTCCCGAAATACCTGCCGTCGGAAAGACCCACGCCGGCGTTTTCAAAAAAAGCCGCCGGTTCCTTAAGGCCGGTCGATCTGGTATCAATCCAGGCCAGATAGGTCGCTTCCACGGAATGCATGGACATTCCGGGCATCCGGTTAACGGCCTCTTCCACCAGCATGCTGTTTTCCCGAAGATAAGCCAGTAGCGCTCCATGCCAGGAATGCCCCTCAAGGTATGCCGCCAGAGCCGCTGTAAATCCCAGGGCATTCACGGGCGGCACGATGCCTGCCATTGCCCGGTAAAAGCGCTTCCGCAAAGAGGGATTGGAGATGACTGCAAAGGAGCAGCCCAGTCCGGGGATGTTGAAGGTTTTGCTGGGCGCCATCAGGGTGATGGTTCTTTCCGCGATTTCCGGGCTCAGGGCGGCTATCGGAATATGACGCTTGTCCGTATCCAGGATCAGACCGCAGTGAATCTCGTCGGAACAGATAATCCTGTCCTCTCCTTCAAGGCAGGCTGCCAGCGAGGCGAGTTCATCGGCAACAAAGGCCCGTCCCACGGGGTTGTGGGGATTGCAGAGCAGAAAAAGACTGGTCCTGGGAGTGAGAGCGTCGCGAAGGCGTTCTAAATCAAAAACCCAACGTTCTCCATTATCGATCAGGGGTATCGCTTTCAGCTGCCTGTTCGCGTGGGCCGGAGCAGTGAGAAACGGGGGATAGACAGGAATCGCGGTCAGGATTTCGTCACCTTCCTGACCGGCGGCGCGGCAGGCCACGTTGATTCCGCAGACCAGCCCCGGAAGCCAGACAAGCCAGTCCGGTTCAACGGTCCATTCATAAAGATCCTCAAGCATGGAACAGACGACCTCTACCAGCTTATGGGGTGGATCGGTATATCCGAAAATGCCGTGGTCAACCCTCTTGTGCAGGGCGGCGATGACGGCCTCGGGAGAGCGGAAATCCATATCGGCAACCCACAGAGGGAGAATGTCGCGACCCTCATATTTATCCCATTTTTCCGAGGCGGTTCCCCGTCGGTCGATGAGAGTGTCGAAATCGGGTGTCAGGGTGGATTCGTCGGCATGCGTCATGGCTTGGACCATCCCGGCTTTCTGTATTCAGCCTCCACGGTAATGGAGATCCCCCCGCGAACCCCGAAATTGGCGGTAACCTTGCACCAGCGGGGAGACAACGCGGCAACCACATCCTCCAGAATCACGTTGGTGACGTGCTCGTGAAAAATACCTTCGTTGCGGTATGACCACAGATAGAGCTTCAGGGATTTTGACTCCAGAATGGAAACATCAGGGATGTATGCGATGCGCAGGTCGGCGAAATCAGGCTGGCCTGTCATGGGGCACACACAGGTAAATTCCGCTGTTTCCATGGTAACGATATAATCCCGGTCGGGATGACGGTTGGGAAAGGTTTCAAGTTTTTTGGACGGCTTTGCTTCGCGGCCGAGCAGAGTAAGCCGGCTGAGATCTTCCGGTGGTGTGGATTTCTGCACTTTTTAAGATTTCTCCTGGGAAAGAATATAATTAAGCGGATGTTAATCTAAAGCATTTTTCTCTTTCCTTCAACAGGTTTCCGTGCGGGTCATCGGCTGAACTATCCGGGATTCGAAGATGCGATACTGGCGTTTCGTCCAGTAAAGGATGAATAGAAAGGCGAGGGCGCTGGCGAGAGGCTGGGCCATCCAGACGCCGTTGATTCCGAAAACGGACGGGAGGAGCAGCAGAAGGGGAATCAGAACAAGGGTATCGCGACCGACCAGCAGGACCATCGCGGTGGTTCCGCGTCCGAGACCTATAAACATGTTAATCCACATAAGGCTGGGAGCGGCGGTAATCAGCAGGAGAAAATTAATGCGCAGGGCTGTTGTCGTCAGGACCTGCAGTTCATGATCGCCTGAAAAAAAGGACGCGATGGACGGTGCGAAGGCTTCCACGAGAAGAAGACTTGCCAGGGCGATGCCTGCTGAAATCCTGACGGCAACCTTCACGGTTGTCATCAGCCGTGAATGGAGTCCCGCTCCTTCGCTGAAGCCGACCAACGGCATCAAACCATGGCCGATGCCGTACAGGGTCATCATCACCAGCCCGTTCATCCGAAAGACGATGCCCAGTGTCGCTACAGCGGTATTGCCGTATCCGGCGAGGATATGATTGTGAAGAAGCATGCAAAGGCTGACTACGAGATTGATGATGATGGAGGGAAGTCCCGTCTGGTAGATGGACAGAATAATACTGAAATCAGGGCGGAGATCAGACCAGCTCAGCTTATACCTTGAGCTTCCATGCTGCAGGTAGTAAAAGGAGAGCATGGCTCCCGCAATCTGGGATATCACGGCGGCTGCGGCAGCTCCCCGGATTCCCAGCCGGGGGAAGGGTCCCCATCCGAATATAAGGAGAGGGTCGAGGATGCCGCTGATGAGCGCGACGACAAGAAGAGGATACATGGAAAGGTGAGGTCTCCCTTCAGCCCGCAATAGATTGTTGGTGATCATGATCAGAAAAAGAAACGGCACGCCAGGCATAACGGTAACGAGATACTGGCGCGCCAGTGGCGCAATGCCGGTCGTGGCCCCGAAAATCCTCAGGACGGATTCGGGATCAGCAAGAATTACTCCGATAATCAGCGTTCCGAGGACAACGGCAAGAAAATATGCCTGACCGCCGGTCTTCCGGGCTTTTGCCGTTTCTCCAGCTCCGAACATCCGGGAGGCATAGGATCCCGAGCCAAGGCCGGTTCCCACGCCCACAGCGCCGAAAATCAGTTGGAGGGGAAAGCAGATAGTCAAAGCGGCAATGGCGTCCGGATTGAGCCGGGCGAGCCAGAAGGCGTCAATAAGATTATAGACGGCCATGGCCAACATGGCCGCAATGGACGGTCCGCTCATTTTAAGCAGAAGGGGGAGGATAGGGCCTTTCCCCAGATTAAGGCTCTTGTCATTCATGGCGATTTAATTTATACGACGATTCTATTCAGGATAAGGAGGGAAGGGGTGAGTCCGGCGGCCAGGCTTCAAAGGAGCTTTGCCTTCCTTCTGTTACCGTTTGAACAGTTCCTGCTAACATTGATTGCCTTGAAAGTTCAAGAGTATTTAAAGAAATGATGAAGAACCTCGTTGTTATCCTCGGACCGACTGCATCGGGTAAGACCAGGCTGGCTGTCCGGCTGGCCCGGGATTTGAAGTCGGAAATAGTTTCCGCGGATTCGAGGCAGGTCTATCGCGGAATGGATATCGGAACGGGAAAGGATCTTGATGAATACCGCATCGATGGAGAGGAAATTCCCTGCCATCTGATCGACATTGTTGATCCGGATTACGATTTCAACGTTTTCGAATATCAGTCCCGTTTCTACCGGTGCTTCGAGGAAATTCTTTCCCGAGGGATTGTACCCATCCTGGTGGGCGGAACCGGTTTGTACCTTTCCGCCGTCCTTGAAAACTACCGCATGGTGCAAGTCCCGGAAAACCTGGACTTGCGGGAATCCCTGAAGGCAGAGCCGATGGAGCGGTTGCAGCAGATACTTCTGGAGATAACCCCCCGCATCCACAATACAACGGATCTTCTGGATCGCGGCCGTCTTCTCCGTGCCATTGAAATCGCACAGCATTCCGGAAGGCGGGGTTTGCGGGAAAGCCCTGAACATCCCCGCATTGAACCACTGGTTTTCGGAGTGCGGTGGAATCGTGATCTTCTCCGGAAACGGATTGCCCTGCGTCTGAAGGAGCGGCTGTACGCGGGACTGATCGATGAGGTAAAGGAACTGCATCAATCCGGCATTTCATGGGACAGGCTCGACTTCTTTGGTTTGGAATACCGCTATGTCGGTCTATATCTCCAAAGCAGGATGTCCTACCGGGAAATGGCTGAAAAACTGACGATCCACATCTGCCGGTTCGCAAAGAGGCAGGAAACATGGTTTCGACGCATGGAACGCCATGGCATCGAAATTATCTGGATCGAGGGGGATGATTACGAAGCATTGAAAGAACAGTTAAAGGGGAATCTGCGATCATGACCCTGGCACGGAACGTTTCTGATTATTTGCGCAAATGCCGTTTGGAGGTCGCGCCTTCCCTCATTTCCGGTTCCGATTCGTTCCGGAATCTATCACAGGTGGTGGTCATCCCGGCCCTTGCTGAAAAGCGTCATCTCTTTAAGACACTGGCAAGTCTGGCACGGAATGATCCGAAAGAACTGGAGCGGACCCTGATCATCTGTGTGATCAATAACCGTCCCTTTCCCTTTGTAAGCGGGGAAGCTCTGCAGAATAACCAGGAAACCCTTGCGATTCTTGAGGACCTGACTGCAGGCCGAAGCCCTTCCGCAGAGAAAAACAATGCAGATTCGAGAGAATCGTTCAGAGAGATTCTTCAAAGTCGATTGCGTCTGGCTTATCTGGATGCCTCGTCGGCGGGGCAGGAAATGCCCGTAAAGCAGGGTGGGGTGGGTCTGGCCAGGAAAATGGGCCTGGATGCCGGACTGGCGGTTATGGACCATGAAAAATCCGGGGACGGAAGGTTGCTTTGTCTTGATGCGGACTCCCCGGTCGCCGAAAATTACTTTTCCGCAATCCGACAATTTTATGAAAGCCATAACTCCGATGCCGCCGTGGTGTCTTATGCCCATCCTTTTCCCGACGACCCGTTGCTGCTCGCCGCCATCTGCAATTATGAAATCTTCCTGAGGTATTACGTCCTCGGGTTGAACTATGCGGAATCCCCCTACGCCTTTCATACAGTCGGTTCGACCATGAGCTGCACGGCCCGGGGCTACGTGGCCGTCCGCGGGATGAACCGACGCGAGGCGGGCGAGGATTTCTACTTTTTGAACAAACTGGCCAAGCTGTCCCCTATGGGAAAAATTACCAGGACGCGGGTCTATCCGTCTTCCCGCCCTTCCCGGAGGGTGCCTTTCGGTACGGGAAGGCGGATGAGCGATTGTCTTGAAGGAAGGGATCGGAAAGACGTCTTTTATGATCCGCGGGTTTTTTCTGTCCTGAAGAAGTGGCAGAAGGAAATGAGGGACTGCATCGCCGAAGGTGGAAACTTCATGCTGAAACTGGCCGGAGACATTTCGCCGCATCTCGTTTTCTTTCTGGAGGCCGTCAATTTTCCTTCAGCCTGGGACAGGATATGCCGAACGCACAAAAATCCGGAAAAAAGGGCATGGCACTTTCAAGAGTGGTTTGACGCCTTTCAAACATTGAAGCTGATTCATTATCTGACGAAGGTCTCCTGTCCCGCCGTGGAACTGTGGCAGGCCATGCCGATACTGCTGGAATGGGCTGAACAGCCTGTTCCTGAATCTCTCAGGGTCTTTCATTCCGGAAATTCTCCGGGACTTGCGGAACATATTGAACTTCTACAGCATCTGCGCGACATAGAACAGGGGTGAGGGGAAAATCGTCCTGAATTATTTTCTAATATATCCTTGACGTTTACTGTCATTTTCCCTATACTCCCCGCCACTCGCTTGAATCAATCTGACAGTATGATTTCCCTGCAGTCTGAGGAGGGAAAGACAGATCCAGGAGCAAAAGTAATTTAAAGAGGAGAATTTATGGCATCACCGAAAAACAGTTGGGTACTAAAAGGCTTTTTTTCAACATTATTTGTTCTGATCTGTCTGCTTGCATTCCTTCTGACAGCATGTCAAAAAAATGATCAACAGGGTACGGCTTCCAAAGAAGAAACCGCTCCGACAGCCTCTGTTCCCCAGACGGCAACGCCCGCGGAAGGGGCCGAAAAGGCCTTGGGTCCTGGCGATCCGGTCATTGAGGTTGACGGGGTAAAAATGACCAAGGGGCAATTGGATACGGAAGTGAACCGCAAACTGGAGTCTATCAGAAAGAGGGTTCCAGCCGAAAAGTTGCCTCAGGTAAAAACAAATATCCAGAAACGCCTCATCGATGATTTTGTGGTGAAAACCCTGCTGAACAACGAGGTCAATCGTCTTAAAATCACCGCAACAGAACAGGAAGTCAATGAAGCGGTTGAAAAACTGAAATCATCTCTTCCCGCAAATGTAAGTTTGGAGAATCTGCTTAAAAAGAATCAGATGACCAGAGAAAAAATGCGTGAAGAGATCCGGCTGGGCATACAGATCAACAAGCTCATGGTCTCACGGACAAAGAACTTGCCCAAACCTACCGAAAAGGAAATAACCTCTTTTTACAAAAAAAATCAGGATCGGTTTAAACTGCCCGAGGCAGTGCATGTCCGTCATATCCTGATTGCCAGGGCGCCAGATGACGGAGAGAAGGTTATTGCCGAGAAGAAGGCCAAAGCTGAAGGGCTGCGGAAGAAGATCCTGGCAGGTGCTGATTTCGCTGAACTTGCGAAAAGCAATTCCGACTGCCCAAGTAAAAGCGCGGGGGGCGACCTCGGGATCGTTTCGAGGGGACAAATGGTCAAGCCCTTTGAAGACGCGATTTTCTCTCTGAAAAAGAATCAAATCGGTCCAGTGGTGCAGACGGAATACGGCTTTCATGTGGTCCAGGTTCTGGATGTGCGGCAGCCCAAGACTGTGGCGTTGGATGAAAGAACAAAGGGCATGATTTCTTCATTTCTCTTGCAGCAGAAACAGCAGGAAGCGTTCAGAAAAATGGTCGCGTCCCTGAAAGAAAAGGCGAACATTATCGCCTACATGCCTTAGAATAATAAAGAAGGGTAAACAACGGGATATCAAAGTCCAGGCGGCGGCGATGTCCCGTTGTTGTTTTTCCCGGAACCCTTCCTCCTTCCCTGCCGATTCAGGTCGGAACTGATTGACCACTTTCAGCAAGTTGGGAATGCTTTCCTTCGTGCGATAATCCAGCACTTCATAGATCTCCGCCATTTCCGCTTTTACACGACCATTACATTGTGACTGTGGATTTATCTTTGAAAGTCAGCATGAAAGCCGCACTGAAATGAAGTTCTCCCGCGTACGGGTTATTATGAAAAAAGACGCAGCGGTCCATTTCAGGTTTTTATCCAGAGTATCAAAAGAGGTCAGGGTTCAGGAAATATCCATTAACAGTTTCGTGTGAGTTCGCTTCCGGCTTTCGATCTTTTCAGGAATCGATGTTTCTGACACTTCTCGAAAGGAAAGGCCATATTCTGCTGAAAAAATGAAGGGGTAAGTCAGGAGCTTTTAAACGTCAGTTGCATGGCCTGTTGCTTTGCGTTACACAAGGCCCCACACATCGTGGGGCCTTGTGTAATTGATGACGGATCCGCTGTTCAGCAAAGGTTATCTCAATCTTTCAAAAAACCCGTTGTTCGTCCGTTTTTTATAAGGATCACAGCACAGCCCGCGCTGGTCTAAGTTTGCCAGCTCTTCCTTGCCGTCTTTTAATCCTCTTAGATCCGGAATTGGAATCGCGTTACAGGAAAGAGTGATCCTGGTCGGGAAAGGTTCCGTTTTTGACTTCTTCAATGTACTGTTTCACCGCCCCCCGGATGTTATCGCTCAGATTAGCGTATTTCTTGACAAATTTAGGAGTGAATCGTTCATAAATGCCCAGCATGTCGTTGACGACCAGAACCTGTCCATCACAGCCGGCGCCGGCGCCAATGCCGATTGTCGGGATTGCCAGGTCATCGGTGATACGCTGAGCGAGCGGTGCAGGAACACATTCCAGAACAACGGAAAATGCACCGGCTTCTTCAATAATTTTTGCATCCTCCATAATTCGCTGGGCGGCTGCATCGCCCTTTCCCTGGACCTTGAATCCGCCGAACTGCTGGACGGATTGAGGAGTCAGTCCAAGATGACCCACCACGGGAATGCCCGAAACAGTCATCCGTTTGACGGATTCGGCGATCTCCCGGCCTCCCTCTAGCTTGACGGCGTGGGCCCCTGCTTCCTGAAGGAAACGACCGGCGTTCCGGACAGCCTCTTCAACCGAGCATTGATAGGACAAGAACGGAAGATCCGCGACCACCATGGCGTTGTTAGCTCCCCGGGAGACAGCGCGGGTGTGATGAAGCATGTCATTCATAGTTACCGGGAGGGTGCTTTCGTAGCCAAGAACGACCATTCCCAGGGAATCGCCGACCAGAAGCATTTCCACACCGACTTCATCCAGAAGTGACGCCATGGCGTAATCATAGGCTGTCAGCATGGTGATCTTTTCGCCTTTTTTCTTCATTCCGCGAATGACGGATGTGGTTATTTTCTTTCCTTTACTTTGTGTACTCATGGTCTGTTTCTCCTTCAAGCAAACGTTTTATGACTGTGGCGCGTTCTTCGTCCAGGGTCTGCTTTTCCAAGCCCAGGTCAACAGTAAGAACGCCCAGCGTCTTGTAGATCTGCAGAAATTGCGGCAGCTTTTCATTCAGGGCAGCGAGATGTTTCCGGATGGTTCCCGTGTCGCCCCGGGCAATCGGGCCGGTCAAGGCTTGAACGGTTCCCCTGCGCTCAATGTTTTTCATCGTACCCCGCACCAGAGGCCAGAATGCCTTCAAAGCATCTTCATGGGTCAAACCGAGGGAGGAATAAATGGTCTCAACGATGTGCATTAAGGTTGTGAAGTAGTTGGAAGCAATGCAGGCAGCAGCATGGTAAAGGGGCTTATCCGATTCGGCGATTAAAAAAGAAAATCCACCAAGATCCCGGACCAGATTTTCAGACCAGTCAATGATCTCCGGCTGGGCTGTAATTCCAAAGGTGCTGCCGGGCAGATTTTTTATGGCGCCTTCGATATCGGCAAAGGACTGGATCGGATGAATGCTGGCAATCAGAGCGCCTGCCCGGCGAGCCGGTTCCAGCAGGTCCAGCCTTCCGGCTCCGCTCATGTGAATCACCCTGTCTCCCGGTGATATGGCCGCGGCTTCTTCCAGTTTTGCGCAGATCCCGGCGATTTCATCATCCGGGGCTGTGATAAAGATGGTGTTGGCTGCTGCAGCGGCCTCACTCAGATGGGTACAGGGTTTTCCTCCTGTATAAGGCAGGCTTTTTTCAAGGGCCGATGGGTTCTTATCCGCAACTGCAACAATGCTGCGGCCTGCGGACCGGAGAAGATAACCCACGGCCGTGCCCACTTTGCCGGTTCCGAGTATGGCTATTCTTTCCTCTGAAACGGTCAGATCGCTCAACGGATTTTCCCCCCCCAAAAAAATAAAAAAGCCCTCCGTAAAACCCGGAAGGCCACTCCATGGCTCAGCCAATAATCTCTTCGTCATTTCCGACCATTCCGTCTCAGTCCATCCGAACGTGGATCCAAGCGATGAAGTTGTCTAACATATGTTTAAAAAAAGAGTCAATCTAAAAGGTATCGGGAAGCGAGGGAAGAAAAAGAGCATAAATCCTTGTCATTACGCCTTGAGTTAGATATATAGTGCGGAAAATCCGCACAGGGGGACTCCGCAGAGATATGAAAGCCGTGGAAATGATGATTTTTGATTTTGATGGAACACTGGTCAATTCAGGAGACGATCTGGTAAGTTCAGTCAATCATACCTTGAATCGACTCGATTTGCCCGTGCTTCCGAAAGAAAACATCATAGGATTTATCGGCGACGGAGTCCAGAAATTGATTGAACGATCTCTGGGAGACGCTTTTCCGGAACATTTCGAAGAGGCCATGAGCATTTTCACGGCCTATTATACGGAACACATGCTTGATACAACAGATCTCTATCCGGGAGTTAAAGATATTCTCGAGCATTTTCGTGACAAGAAAAAAATCATCATAACGAACAAACGATATGCCTTTACGGTTCAGATAACGAACTCACTCCATCTGACTCATCATTTTGATGAGATTATCGGCGTGGACAGCAGGACTTACCGTAAGCCGGACAGACGTCTGATTCAACCCCTTCTGCGTCAGTATGGCGTTTCTCCTGAAAAGGCCGTGGTCGTAGGAGACGGGATCAATGATGTGCTTCTGGCCAAAAATGCTGGAATGATCAGTTGCGCCTTTCTCGGAGGTCTGGGGAGCAGGGAGGAGCTTTTATCTTTAAAACCAGATTATGTCTGCGAAACCCTTCCTGAATTGACGAGACTCTTCTGCTGAAATGCGGAAAAGAGATCCATGCTGGATAAAATCAGACGTACCATTCAAAAATACCATATGCTGAATCCCGGTGAGCATGTGATTGCGGCTGTTTCGGGAGGGCCGGATTCCGTCGCGCTCCTTCATGTTCTGATCAGCCTTGCCAGCGAATATGAATTGACTCTGTCTGTAGCTCATTTGAATCATGGTCTGCGGGGCTCCGAATCCGATGCAGAAGAGCAGCTGGTGAGACAGTTGAGCAAGGAAAGAGGGATTTCCTGCTCCGTCAAAAGGATCGATCTCCAGGCGCTCAGAAAATGCGATAGACGAAAGTGCTCTCTGGAGGATATAGGACGGCAGGAAAGATACGAATTTTTTACGGCCCTGGCTGCCGAGATCGGCGCTTCACGGATCGCCCTTGGACACCATCGGGAAGATCAGGCGGAAACGGTTCTGATGAATTTCATCCGCGGGAGCGGTCTGGAGGGACTCAAAGGAATCCGGCCTGTGCGTGACGGATGCTTCATTCGTCCCCTGCTTGAAGTGAGCAGAAAGGATATCCTTGACTTTCTTCAGGCCGAGCATCTTCCTTTTCTTGAGGACAGTTCGAACAGCGAAGATCACTTTCTGCGAAACAGGATACGTCACCATATGATTCCCCTGCTGCAGGAACTGTATAACCCGAGAATCATCGACACACTGAATCGGTTGGCTGAAATCGCCCGTAGAGAAGATGACTGTTTGAAGTCCATCGTTGATCGCATTCTTGAGGATTTGCTGATTACCTCACTTTCTGAAGAAGGGACAGTAAGTATTTCCATCTCAAGACTTCACGAGCTTGATGAGGCTCTTCAATACCGTCTGGTCAAATCCCTGCTGGAACGCTGCGTTTTGTCGCCTCGCCGGGTTGCCTTTACCCACATTCAGGCCGTTACGAATCTCTGTAGGGAGGAGAAATCCGGCGGTCTTCTGTTTCTCCCTGGAAATGTCCTGGTGAGACGGGAATACGATAACCTGAAATTTTCCTTATTGGAGGCGAACACACGATCCGAATTGAATTCTCCACTGAAAAACCAAAGGGGAATAGGTTTTTCCTATGCGTTAGAAATTCCAGCTGTCACGGAAATTCAAGAAGTGAACAGAGTTGTTAAAACAGCGTTTATAGAAAAAGATGAGCTTGGGTTCTTTAATGAAACTCGGAATTCGGCCTGTTTTGACTTTGAAAAGATTGAACCGCCCCTTGTAATCCGGAATCGTCGAGAAGGGGATCGATTTCAACCCCTGGGTATGGCGGGGACAAAGAAGCTGAAGTCATACTTTATCGATGAAAAAGTACCAAGGCGTCAGCGGGATTTTATTCCTCTCCTGGCAGATCGACATTCCGTGGTCTGGATTGCGGGGCTGAGGCTCAGTGAAAGGGTGCGGATTGACGATAGGACAAGATCAATTGTAAAAATAGAAATGATTTGAAATAAAATCAGGATTATTGTAATTGTGCGTTGGTGGTTGATTTATTGATTTAATATATTATTATACTGACATTAAGTAATAATTATTATAAGGAAAAATAATTGGATCGATTTTTATATCATTCCACAGAAAAAAATTATAGAGATCATTGCAATCATATTAAGGAGAATCCCTATTGAATTCATTGCAGAAGAATATTGCATTGTGGCTGATCATCAGTCTCATTTTTGTCCTTTTGTATCATCTCTTCAGCCAGCCGAAAGGCACGCATGAAAATGTCATTTTCAGCGATTTTGTCGCTTATGTCGATAAGGGTCAGATCAGCGAGGTCACCATCCAGGGTGAAAGCATCACGGGTAAAATGACAGACGGCAAGCGCTTCAAGAGTCATGCACCAAACGATCCGACACTGATCCCGTTGCTGAAATCCAAAGGAGTACGCATTACCGCCAAACCCGAAGACGATTCTCCCTGGTTTGTAACGGTCCTCGTTTCCTGGTTTCCCATGCTGCTGCTGATCGGAGTGTGGATATTTTTCATGCGGCAGATGCAATCCGGCGGCGGAAAGGCGATGGCGTTCGGCAAGAGTCGGGCCCGATTGATGACAGACAAAACAAAAAAGGTGACATTTTCCGATGTTGCCGGAATTGACGAAGCTAAGGCCGAACTGGAAGAAGTCATAGAATTCCTGAAGGACCCCAAAAAATTCACCCGTCTTGGCGGAAGAATTCCCAAAGGCCTGCTGCTCGTTGGACCTCCAGGAACGGGAAAGACGCTGTTAGCCAAGGCTATTGCCGGCGAAGCCGATGTTCCCTTTCTGACCATCAGCGGCTCTGATTTCGTGGAAATGTTTGTCGGGGTAGGCGCTTCCCGTGTCAGGGATCTCTTTACGCAGGCAAAAAAGAACGCCCCCTGCATTATCTTCATAGATGAGATCGATGCTGTCGGGAGGCATCGGGGAGCCGGACTTGGAGGTGGCCATGATGAAAGAGAGCAGACACTGAATCAGCTCCTTGTTGAAATGGATGGCTTCGAATCCAACGAAGGAGTGATTCTGGTATCTGCAACCAACCGTCCGGACGTGCTCGATCCAGCTCTGCTTAGACCGGGGCGCTTTGACAGGCAGGTTGTCGTTCCACTGCCGGATGTGAAGGGGAGGGAAAAGATTTTTCAGGTCCATTCCCGGAAGACCATCCTGGAGGATGACGTCGATTTTTCGCTCCTGGCCAGGGGAACGCCTGGCGCTTCAGGGGCGGATATCGAGAATCTCGTCAATGAGGCGATATTGCATGCAGCCGGTTCAGGCAAGGAAAAGGTGGAACTTGCCGACTTCGAGTTTGCCAAGGATAAGGTGCTCATGGGAGCGGAACGGAAAACCATGGTAATAAGTGACGAAGAAAAACGAAATACGGCTTATCATGAATCGGGGCACGCGCTGGTTGCCCGTTTGCTGCCGGGCAGTGATCCTATTCACAAAGTGACCATCATTCCCAGAGGAAGGGCTCTGGGCTTAACGCAGCAGCTTCCAGTGGATGAAAAGCATACGTACCCCAGGAAATTTCTCCTGACGAACATTTCGATCCTGCTGGGAGGGCGGGCTGCAGAGGAACTGATTCTTGATGACTTTACCACAGGGGCAGGAAATGATATTGATCGGGCAACCAGTCTGGCCAGAAAGATGGTGTGCGAATGGGGAATGAGCAACGTCATGGGTCCGCTCAGCTATGGACGCAAGGAAGAACAGATATTTCTCGGAAGAGAATTCGCGACTCATAAGGATTACAGCGAGGAAACAGCAAGACGGATTGATGAAGAAATATCTTCCATTGTAACGGGCTGCTATAATAACGCAAAAAGAATTCTTCAGGAAAATATAGATACACTTAATCGGCTTGCCACGGAATTGCTGGACAAAGAAGTTCTTAACGCCGCTGAACTGGATGCAATCATAGGAATACCTGTCGAAGAAAAAGACCGTGGGCAGGAAAATCCCGTGAGTGTGGAAGCGTGAAAAATTATCATTTTTCTGCTTTCCCTGATTACCCGCAACAGGGGATCTGAGGGTAACTAATGGGTAAAATCAAAAGTTTAAATATCCCTTGTTATCCCATGAGATCCCTTCATGTCCCTTTTCCTTCCGAGGCCGCTGCGCTGTTGAAAGAAGTGGGCGTAGATCCCTATGGAATCGACGCCATGCTTCCCAAAATGAGTCACCTGAATGTTCTCATTGAGGGACTTGAATGCAGAGTTGCCAATATCGTCAAACAGGAGATGCTTTCCGTCGGTGGAGATGCCGCCGTGGCCAGGGGGTCCGTTGGATGTGCAATTGAAAGGACAGATGCCATCCTGATGGGAACGGCGAAACAGATTCAGCGTTTTGCGGAAAAGATTTCATGTCAGCCCTTAGGACTGAGGGTCATCGCAGAACGTCTCAGAGAGCTCCTCGCCAATATGGCGAAGGAATCAATTCTTCTTCGGACGCCGAAACGGAAAATTGTCTTTGGCAAAAAAACCCACATTATGGGAATTCTCAATGTTACACCGGATTCTTTTTCAGATGGGGGAAGATATCTTCTTCCTGACCAGGCTGTTGCCCGCGGCATTCAACTTGCGGAGGAAGGCGCTGATATTCTTGACATCGGAGGTGAATCATCAAGATCGGGTTCCGATCCCGTTTCTTTGACGGAAGAGGCGAACCGGGTGCTGCCGGTTATCAAAAGACTGGTCAGGGAAATCGACATTCCCGTTTCCATCGATACGACAAAAGCCGAAATCGCCCGTGAAGCTCTGGCCGCCGGAGCAGAAATCATAAACGATATCAGTTCAATGAGCTTTGACGAGCATATGATGCAAACGGTAATCGATTCCGGGGCGGCGGTTGTTCTCATGCATATGAGGGGAAAACCGAAGAACATGCAGAAAGGTGATCTGACATATCGCTCGGTGCGGGGAGAAGTGATTCAGTCCCTTCGAGAAAGGATGAATCAGGCGGTTTCATCCGGCATAGAGGAAGAACGGATTCTTGTCGATCCCGGGTTCGGATTCGGGAAAAAGCCTGCGGATTCGCTTAAACTCCTCAAACACCTGTCGGAGTTTAAATCACTGGGACGCCCGATTCTCGTCGGACCTTCCCGGAAGTATTTTATCGCTGCGGCTATGGCTGAAAAAGAAGCGATTCCCGATCCTCTGCAAAGAATCGAGGGAACGGCAGCAGCCGTTGTCGCAGCAATTATGAATGGAGCTCACATTGTCCGTGTTCATGATGTCTCTGTAATGAAAAAAACAGCGGCCGTAACTGACGCCATTCTTCATGCATAGAAATTCAAAATACCTCTCAAAAAAAGCGGAAATCTGATCATCATGGTTCATGGAACAGGGATTGATCTGGTTGATATAGACCGCCTCGAAAAAATTCTGATGAAGTGGGACATGCGCTTTCTCAAAAAAGTCTTTTCGCCGGCGGAAATCGAATATTGCGCGAAAAGGGCGTTTCCCGCAATTCATTATGCCGCACGCTTTGCCGCAAAGGAAAGTTTCCTGAAATCTTTAGGCATGGGGATTGGCATGGGGATTCCGCTGAAAGACATTGAAGTGCGAAACGATCCACTTGGCCGGCCTGTGTTGAATCTTTATGGAAAGGCTCTGGAAATCCTTGAGAAACGGGGCATCACGACTGTGCATGTAAGTCTTTCACACAGTCGGTCCCAGGCGGGAGCGGTTGTCATCCTGGAGGGGCTGAAGGATTGAAAAAAAGTGCCGGACAAACTTCGGCCAACCTGTCGGAGTCTTAATTATTCATGAAAAAGCAGATTCTTTCCCGGAAGGCTGAAGAAACGCTGTATATCGGCAAAATCATAGGGTCGTGTCTGACGGCTGGAGATGTTGTCGCCCTCATCGGCGAACTGGGCGCAGGGAAAACATCTCTCACTCAGGGAATCGCCCGTGGTCTTGAAATTTCAGAATCCTACGCCATAACCAGTCCCACATTTACCCTGATTAATGAGTACCCGGGCCGTCATGTTCTCTATCACTTCGATGTCTATCGTCTCCAGGGATCGAACGACCTGGAGGATATGGGCTATGAGGAATATTTCTATGGGAAAGGAGTTTCCGTTATCGAGTGGGCGGAGAAAATAGCGGATATCATTCCGGAAACTGCAATCACAATTGAAATCACATTTCTTGATGAAAACACACGCCGCATTGAAATTTCCGCCCCGGAAAAGCGTCTGGAAGAAATTTCATCGGCCCTCAGTAAGGGAGGATTTTAGTATATGGCTTTAGTTGTTCAAAAATATGGTGGAACCTCTGTTGCCAATCTGGAGAAAATCGAAAATGTTGCCCGGAAAGTCATCAAAACAAAGAAAGAGGGAAACGACGTCGTGGTTGTGCTTTCAGCCATGGCGGGTGAAACTAATCGACTGATCGAACTGGCCCGTCAAGCTGCCGAAGATTATGATGTTCGTGAGTATGACACCCTGATTTCAACTGGGGAGCAGGTTACAATTTCCCTGCTTGCCATGGTTCTGAACCGGATGGGCTATCCCGCTCGATCCTTTCTGGGGCATCAAGTCAGAATCATGACTGATCAGGCTTACACCCAGGCAAGAATTCTGGATGTGGAAGATCGGCTTTTGCGCGGTGAACTTGAAAAGGGAAAGATTGCGGTGGTGGCGGGATTCCAGGGTGTGGATCAGGATAATAATATAACGACACTGGGACGGGGCGGTTCCGATACGAGTGCCGTCGCACTGGCCGCTGCTCTTCATGCCGATGTTTGCGAAATTTACACGGACGTGGACGGAGTCTACACAACGGATCCGAATATCTGCAGCAACGCACGACTGCTCGAGAAAATTTCCTATGACGAAATGCTTGAAATGGCACGGGCTGGCGCAAAGGTATTGCAGCCGCGTTCCGTCGAACTGGCGAAAAAATATGAAGTTCCTGTTTATGTTAAATCTTCTTTTAAAGATGAAGTTGGAACGCTCGTGACAAAGGAGGATAAGGATATGGAGAGAGAAGTCGTATCGGGAGTTACATATGACCGGGATCAGGCAAAGATCACGGTGGTTCATGTTCCCGACAAATCCGGCGTTGCTGCCCGGTTATTTACGCCTCTGGCTGAACATAACATCGTAGTCGATATGATCATTCAGAACGCCAGCCTTGAAGGCTATACCGATCTGAGTTTTACAGTGTCCAGGAAAGATATCAAGGAAACAAAGCGTTTGATTGAGGAGGCGGCGAAGGAAGTAGGCGCTTCCAAAGTTGAAGTGGATGAGCAGGTGGCCAAGGTATCCATCATTGGTGTGGGAATGATCAGCCATTCCGGTGTAGCCGCCAGGATGTTCGCAGCCCTGGCCCAGGAGGGGATCAATATTATGATGATCAGCACCTCTGAAATCAAAGTCTCCTGTGTTATTCAATCCAAATACACGGAACTGGCGGTCATGGTTCTGCATGAAGTCTTCGGGCTGGATAAGAAATCCTGATCCTGAATCTGAAAGGAGAATAAAAATTCAAAAGCAATGAAATGAAGCCAGGCTGCAGAAACAACAATCTGACCCGAAGCCAGTTGGGCGGCGCTGTGCTTGTAGCCTTGAGCGCACTTTTTATTCCAGCCGTCCTTTTCTTTTACAGGGAGTATGTCTATTCAGCACCTGTCATCCTCCTCGGCGATCAGCGTAAAGATTTTGTTACCATTGAAATCGATGGAAACACAAGAAGAGGAATCTACTTTCTCCCGGAAGGAACAAGACTGGAAGATCTTCTGTCTCTGCTGCGGCTTAGACTGAACTCCATAAAATCAACCTCTGCTGATTCTGCTCCTCCTGATTTCTTCAATCCTTTGAAAGACGGGGTCAAAATCATGGTGTTACGAGATGAAAAGAAGAAATTCGAGATCAGGCTGGGAAGGATGAGCGCCTCTACGAGAATTGCCTTGAACATGCCTATAGACGTAAACAGCGCCTCAATGGCAGAACTCGAACTTGTACCGGGCATTGGAGAAAAAACGGCACAAAAGATTATCGAAGCAAGAAATCAAAAGGGGAAATTCCACAAGCTTGAAGAGATGATGAAAATCAATGGAATTAAACAGAAAAAACTGGATAAATTGAGACCATTTCTTTGCGTGGAACCTTTTTAAAAAAATGAAGATGACAGGGATTGAATTTTATTGTCGATCCATCCTTGTTTAAAGTTACCCTCCGCTGTTCCGGTATTGATTCAAATAGTGTAAAACGCGCTGCACATAATTCTGCGTTTCGCGATAGGGAGGAATGCTGTTGTTGTAACGGGCAACAGCGCCCTCTCCTGCATTATAGGCCGCGAGAGCCAAAGCAAGGTTGTCCTGAAACAGTCTCAACAGGTAACGAAGATAGCGAACACCGCCGTCAATGTTATTTTCCGGATGAAACACATCCTGAACATTCAATTCCGCCGCCGTGGACGGCATCAATTGCATTAAACCTTTTGCCCCTACGGGAGAAACAGCCCGATGGTTGAAATTCGATTCTGCTTTAATGACCGCTTTGATCAGAGCCGAGTCGACATTATATTTTTCCGAAGCCTTGCGAATAAGAGAGTCATACCTCGTCATGTCTTTCGAGGTCATCTTAAAAAGAACTCGTCTCTCCTTCATGACCAGAGAATATTTGACATGCGGCTGAGAGGGAACGTTGGTTAGATGAATGACCCCGCTTTTGTCGACATATTTGTATATGTCGGAATGTCCGGGGGAAGGACAAGCGAGAATCACGAAACCGAGAAGCGCTATCACTTTCAGCGGCAAGGGAGTATCGGCGAGAATATTCCTTGAGCCAACTGGCGGCAAGTGCAAACTTATTTTGTTCATATTGCTGATTCATACTTGATCATGATTCAGAATACAAGGTTTTTTTCCTGTGATTATCCTTGACATCAAAATTTTATAATGGTATTCACGTCACCTGTTTTTCGGAGTAAAAATAAGCGTCGGGGCGTAGCGCAGTCTGGTAGCGTATCTGAATGGGGTTCAGAGGGTCGGAGGTTCAAATCCTCTCGCCCCGACCAATAATTCCAGTTTCGGATTTTAGATTACATCAAAGCGACAAGGAAATGGTAATGCCGGCGGGCACAATCCAGGTGCAAGAGAACCGGCGCAGGAACCAGTGAAGAGTGTGATGTAATGTGGAACCGGAATGACAGTCAAATCGATTAAGCCGCCTGCCAGGCGGTTTTTTTAATTAAACTCACCCCCGTCCTGACAGATGCAATAGCCGTTGACAATTCATCTTCTAGTTAATATATACGTTTCAAGAAGCTACCTGCGAGAGTGGCGAAATTGGCAGACGCACTGGACTTAGGATCCAGCCCGCTGTGGCGGATAGGGGTTCAAGTCCCCTCTCTCGCACCATACTTTGTGAATCATGAGCTTTAATTTCCAAATATCATTGCTAAGGAGTTAACATTGTGGATGAAAATACTGTGGCGGTAAAGGTCGAAGAAATCAGCCCCGTAAAGAAGAAGCTTTTGTTCGATGTACCATGGGAGGATGTAAAAAGGGAAAGAGACACCATATACCGTAATTTCAGCAGGACCGCCAAGATCAAGGGTTTTCGGAAGGGAAAAATTCCCCGGAAAATTCTGGAATTACATTATAAAAAGCATGCCGAGGAAGAAACGGTTTCGAGCCTGGTAAGCAGGCTATATTGGGATGCCCTGAAAGAACATGACATAAGAGCAATAAGTCAACCGGAGATTGAACAGCAGGGAATTGAAGAGGAAAAAGACTTTTCCTTTTCAGCAACTGTTGAAGTTGAACCGCAGATTGATCCGCAGGGCTATCTCGACATGACGCTCAGTAAAGAAGAACAGACCGTAACAGAAGATGAGGTTGACGGTCGTCTCGAAGATATCCGTAAAATGTTCGGTACTCTGGAAGAAGTAACGGAGGATCGAGAAATCAGAAAGGGAGATTTTGTCACCATCGATTTTGAAGGTTTTATTGATGGTCAGAATCCCGAAGAAATGAAGCGCAACGATTATTTTCTGGAAATCGGGTCAAATACCATGGTTCCCGGATTCGAAGACCAGCTTCTCGGAGAGAAAGTCGGAACGATAAAGGAAATTAAAATCATATTTCCTGAAAATTACCAGATCAACAGCAATGTGGCTGGAAAGGACGCAACCTTCAATGTCACGATTAAAAACCTGAAGGAAAAGAAACTCCCTGAGCTGGATGAAAATTTTGTTAAAAATTTCGATAAGTACGAATCACTGGATGACTTGAAGGAAGATGTCCGCAAGTCCCTGTTTGAAGACCACAAGAGAAAAACCGAAGCGGACATGTCCAAAAAGATTATGGATAAATTACTGGAGATGAATGACTTCGATGCGCCGTCGTCATACGTCGAACGACAGATCTTTTTTATGATGATGGAAGCACGGAAAAGGCTTATCACCACGGGAATGGATCCAGCGATGATCGATCAGGTCAGCGCTTCATGGCATGACAAATATAAAGATGAAGCTACACGGATCGTGAAATCGTCCCTTCTTCTAAAGAGTATTGCGCAGAAGGAATCGATTGATGTGACTGACGAGGAATTTGAGGAACGTTTGAGAGAAATTGCGCGACAATACTCGCAAGATTACGAAAAGATAAAGGATTCCTTTAATGAAGATATGAAAGAGAATGTAAGAAACGACATTCTGAATAAAAAGGTCTTTGACTTTATTGAATCAAAAGCATCCGTTTCAATAATCGAAAAAGAAAAGACCTCACCTGAGGAGGCAAACTGATGAATCTCATTCCGATGGTGGTTCAGCAGGATGGGCGCGGTGAACGGGCATATGATATTTATTCGCGATTACTCAAGGATCGGATTATCTTTCTTGGTACGCCAATCGATGATGAGGTGGCGAATCTGATCATCGCTCAGTTGCTTTTTCTTGAATCCGAAGATCCGGATAAAGAAATTTTCTTTTATCTCAACACACCCGGAGGCCACATCAGTTCCGGCATGGCGATCTATGATACGATGCGCTATATCAAACCACCAGTCGCCACCGTCTGCGTGGGACAAGCGGCCAGTATGGGCGCTTTACTGCTTGCCGCTGGAGAGCAGGGAAAAAGATCTGCTTTGCCTCACTCAAGGATATTGATCCATCAGCCCCTTGGCGGATTTCAAGGCCAGGCTACTGATATCGACATTCAGGCGCGGGAAATACTAAGACTGAAAGATGAATTAAGTCGTATTCTTGCAGATTTAACCAACCAGCCTCTGGATAGAATCAAGACGGACACCGAACGTGATTATTATATGACCAGCCAGCAGGCCAAAGAATACGGAATTATCGATGAAATCATTGTTAAGCGGTCATAATAAATTACAAAAAGAGGAAGAATGAATGGGTAGAAAAACAACCGATTATTCCAGGGGACAAGAAATGCTTTTTTGTTCATTCTGCGGAAAAACACAAAATGAAGTAAAAAAACTTGTAGCTGGTCCCACTGCATATATTTGCGATGAATGCATTGAGCTCTGCCGATGTATTGTAGAAGAGGAAGGTGGAGGGCCGTGTGGACTGGACCTTCAAAAAAGTATTCCGGAACCCAGAATGATCAAGGAGTTTCTCGATCAGTATGTCGTCGGACAGGAGAGGCCCAAAAAGGTTCTTTCTGTCGCGGTATACAATCACTACAAGCGGCTTTCCGCGCATGCCGATAGTGATGGGGTGGAAATGCAGAAGAGCAATGTTTTGCTTATCGGTCCCACTGGATCAGGCAAGACGTTACTTGCTAAGACCCTGGCAAAGCTGCTGAATGTTCCCTTTACCATAGCAGATGCGACGACACTGACGGAGGCGGGATACGTCGGTGAAGATGTGGAAAACATTATCCTGAGTCTTTTGCAGAATGCGGATTATGATGTTGATAAGGCATCGAAAGGCATTGTATATATTGACGAAATTGACAAGATCGCCAAGAAGTCGGGAAATCCTTCCATTACCAGGGATGTTTCAGGAGAAGGTGTACAGCAGGCTCTTTTGAAAATTATAGAGGGAACGCTGGCAAACATTCCGCCTAAGGGTGGAAGAAAACACCCACAACAGGAATTTATCCAGGTGGATACAACGGGAATTCTTTTCATTTGTGGCGGTGCTTTTAATGACCTTCCCGACATCATAATGAAAAGAACTGGTGTGAACGCAATGGGATTCGGTGCCGATATCAAAGGTAAACAAGATCGAAAAATAGGGGAATTGCTTTCAGAAGTTCAGCCTGAGGATTTACTCAAATGTGGACTTATTCCTGAGTTTGTGGGAAGGCTGCCTGTCATAGCCCCTTTGAGTGAACTTGATGAGGACGATCTGGTAAAGATCCTGGTGGATCCGAAAGATTCAATTGTCAAACAGTATACAAAGGCGTTCGAGCTTGAAAATGTAAAGTTGAGATTTACGGACAGCGCGCTCAGAGCGGTGGCTAAACTTGCTGTGGATAGAAAATCAGGGGCAAGGGGTTTGCGCGCAATACTGGAAAACGCCATGCTGGATATCATGTATGACATTCCATCTCGCCAGGACGTTCGGGAGTGTGTGATAAACGAAGATGTTGTCTTGAATAGAGCACAGCCTATTCTGCTTTTTGAAAAGCAGTCAGAGACAGCTTAAAATTTCAGCGTTAAAGGCTGAAAACTAAATCGCAGGAAAACAAATATGTTTGATTTTATAAAAAACAAAGAAAAAAACAGCAATATAAATTCTCTTCCTCTGTTGCCCTTGAGGGATGTTGTCGTATTTCCACACAGTATCGTTCCTCTTTTTGTAGGAAGGGAGAAATCGATTGCAGCGCTTGAATCAGCGATGAAGGATGAGAAGGGCATTTTTATGGTAGCCCAGAAAAATGCCAAAAAGGATGATCCGGCGGAAGAAGATATATTCCGGATTGGTACGATAGGAATCATCATTCAGTTGTTGCGTCTTCCTGATGGAACTGTAAAAGTTCTGGTTGAAGGAAAAAAACGTGCCGCTATCAAAGAATACGTTCCTAATGAAGAGTATTTTTTTGTTCGTGTTGAGGAAATCGAAGATGCGGAAAACAGGGATGTCGTGAAAACGGAGGCGCTGATTAGAAGCCTAAACGCTGCTTTCGAAAATTATGTGAAATTAAGCAAAAAAGTCCATGTGGAGATGGTCGGCACCATCGCTGCCATTGATGACCCTTCAAAACTTGCTGATGTGATTTCCTCTCATATCAATCTGAAACTTGAAGACAAGCAGAAAATACTTGAAATAGTTGATGTTAATGAGCGGCTGGAAGCGATCTATACACTGATTCTTTCAGAGATTGAAATTCTCGAGGTCGAGGAAAAGATCAAAAGACGCGTCAAGAAGCAGATGGAAAAAACACAGAAAGACTACTATCTGAATGAACAGATGCGTGCGATTCAGAAGGAGATGGGAGAAAAGGATGAGTTCAAGAATGAAATCGCCGATCTTGAGAAGCGCCTGAAACAAAAGAAGATGTCCGAAGAGGCCACAAAAAAGGTTAAGCAGGAGATCAAAAAGCTGCAGATGATGGCCCCTATGTCTGCCGAAGCGACTGTAGTCAGGAACTATATCGACTGGATTCTCGATATGCCCTGGTCGGAAAAGACGGAAAATGTCTATACTTTGAAACAGTCGGAAGCTATCCTAGAAGAAGATCATTACGGACTGGAGAAAGTCAAGGAAAGAATTCTCGAGTATCTGGCCGTTCAGATGCTGGTCAAGAAAAACAAAGGGTCGATTCTTTGTCTTGTGGGGCCTCCGGGGGTTGGCAAAACATCGATCGCAAAATCCGTTGCGCGTGCGACAAACCGAAAATTCGTTCGATTGTCTCTGGGCGGCGTAAGGGATGAAGCGGAGATTCGAGGTCATCGCAGGACCTATATCGGCGCCCTTCCAGGAAAGATTGTCCAGCTTTTGAAAAAAGCCGGTTCAAATAATCCCGTGTTCTGTCTGGATGAAGTCGATAAACTGAGCTCAGATTTTCGCGGCGACCCTTCCTCCGCATTGCTGGAAGTGCTCGATCCGGAACAGAATTACGCCTTCAACGACAACTACCTTGAAGTCGACTACGATCTTTCGGATGTGATGTTCATAACGACGGCAAATGTGCTTCAAACGATTCCCGCTCCTTTGCAGGATCGAATGGAGGTTATCAGGATCGCTGGTTATACAGAGCCTGAGAAGATGAATATCGCAAAGAGGTTTTTAGTCCACAAGGAAATGGAGGCTAACGGCCTGACTGCAGATAACATCGAATTCACCGACGGCGCGATTCAGACAATCATCCGGCAATATACAAGAGAAGCCGGGGTTAGGAATCTGGAGCGGGAAATTGCATCGATATGCAGAAAGGTAGCCCGTGAAATTGTGACGAGCGGAGGAAAAAACAAGATCCGGATCACGTCCAAAATGGTTCCCAAATATCTCGGGGTTCCCAAACATCGTCATGGTGAGGCAGAAGGGAAGAACGAGATCGGGATGACGGTTGGCTTGGCGTGGACGGAAGTCGGTGGAGAACTTCTTGTTGTCGAGGCTTCCATTGTCAAGGGTACTGGCAAGCTGATCATGACGGGAAAATTGGGGGAAGTCATGCAGGAATCCGCTCAAGCCGCATTAACTTATGTGCGCGCCCGAGCCGATGTTTTCGGATTACCCGAGAATTTCTATAAGGAAGTGGACATCCATGTCCACGTTCCGGAAGGAGCGATACCGAAAGATGGCCCCTCTGCCGGTATCGCCATGGTTACTTCGATTACCTCGGCATTTGTCAAGAAAAAAGTACGCGGTGATTTGGCAATGACAGGAGAAATCACCCTTCGGGGCCGCGTCCTGCCTATCGGGGGGTTGAAGGAAAAATTGCTGGCTGCTCACCGGGCAAACCTTAAAACTGTCATTATTCCAAAGGATAATGAAAAAGATTTAGACGAAGTTCCAGCAAATATTCTGAAGGCTCTTGAAATCATTCGCGTTGATCACGTGGATGAAGTACTTAGAGTGGCTTTAATCAAGGATGATAAGGATGTTGTGGAAAAATTGTCAGACACACCCTCTTCCTACGACATAACTGATGTGTCTTCTGTAACCCAGCCTCAACTGGCAAGTTGATAATAAAGAACAAATTCGCGAAAATAGGGAAAAATTGAGAAGACTTTCAGACATTATTTATTCCTTGACATTGCAGATCAATACTGCTAAAAGACCTCACCTGCGCTGGTAAACATGAGGGCGGGTAGCTCAGCTGGGAGAGCGCCACGCTTACACCGTGGATGTCACAGGTTCGAGTCCTGTTCCGCCTACCATGAAACATGGTGGGGAAGCTGCCCGGTAATTTAGAATAGAGCAGCGTAGTCAAATTTGATTTATAGCGGGGTCGTAGTTAAGTTGGTTATAACGCCGGCCTGTCACGCCGGAGGGCGAGGGTTCAAGTCCCTTCGGCCCCGCCAAGTCATAGGGAGAAGGGGGGCAACTGAAGCAGTTGCCCCCCTTCTTAATTTATAATGAAGTTGCCGCTTTAAGTCGGATTCTCTCCTTTACTGTTTGAATATTTTAACCGTTCCTGCTATTCATTATATTGTTTTTTCGGCAATCTTTTCCTGTAAACCTTTTTGAAAGGAAAACAGGTAACAAACATTAAAACAGGTGCCGCCATGAAATACGAGGGATCAATTTACCGTCCACCAAGTGAGGCATACAGCTTGTTGATTCAGGTTACAACGGGTTGCTCACATAATAAGTGTACTTTTTGCCCTCTTTATAAAGACAAGAGATTTAAGATAAAGAGTTTTCATGAAATCGAGGAGGATATCAGAGAGGCTGCAAGATATCGTTCCGTTGGAAAGGTATTTCTCTGTGACGGGGATGCCCTGATCATCCCCCAGAAAAAACTGGTGCCCATTTTTGAATCCATCAATCGCAATCTCCGAGGAGTTGAACGGATCGGTCTTTATGGAAACGCAAAGAGCATTCTTAGAAAAACTCCGGATGAATTAGTTCAACTAAAAAACCTGGGTTTAAAGATTGTTTATCTTGGTGTTGAAACCGGAAATTCCGAATTGCTTGAAAAGATCAGGAAAGGCGTCACATATTCACAGCTTGTGGAAGCAGGGCGGAAAGTGAAAGAAGCAGGAATCCTTCTTTCCGTAACGGTATTGCTGGGAATCGGCGGTGTCGAAAAGAGTATGGAGCATGCTCGTGATACCGCCCGTATTTTAAGTGATATCGACCCGGATTACGCCAGTGCCTTAACACTTATGATGGTACCGGGAACCCCGATCTATGATGATTTTATTCAGGGAAAATTTGTTATTCCGGACCAGTATGGATGCCTCAAAGAGATTGGAATGATCCTTGAGCAATCTAATTTTACTGACTGTTTCTTCACGTCGAATCACGCCTCAAATTATCTGCCTGTAAAAGCAAGAATGCCAAAGGAAAAGGAAAAGGTCGTCCGGTTAATCGAGGAAGTCATTCAAAAAGGGCAAAGCAGTGTTCTAAGATCTGAAAACATGCGCGCCCTGTAGAAAAAATTGTAAAAACGGAACTGGATGAATTTCAAAACGAAGAATGAAACATTTTGCCGATAATTCTTTCTCGATAAAAAATCGTAATATTCAAGAAATCAGTTTAATCGATTATAGAAGCAGAAATGAAAAGGGGTTACACTCTCTTTCATATCGGGAAAATGGCATGGTGTGATTTTTGTTCTGAGAAAACCATGTTCCATGCTCGAAATCAATTATGCTCATCTTAAAATCAATACGCTGACATAACAACAGGGTATGGCAGTTCTTTTCTCTAACTGTAATGGATCCTAAGTTGGGTAATAATTGAGGACTTTGTAAAAGAAATTGTCAGCGGAATTCGTGATGAGCTTGACATCAAAAAAAGATAGAGTTTAATCGTGCAACTTTCTTATCTTGCTCTTCACCGCAAAACAATAGCCGTAGCAGCTTTATCCAGTCTGCTTCTTTTTTTATCCTTTCCCAAATATGGCACTGGTCTGTTTGCTTGGATTGCCCTGATTCCTTTTTTGTACACACTGCGTGAAAAGACTTTTTATCAGGGAGCGGTCATTGGATTTTTTGTCGGCATGTTGTTTCATGTCGGTCTTATTTACTGGATTGTTTATGTTATCGTTGTTTACGGAAATCTTCCTTATTACGCTGCAATCTTTTTGATGCTGCTGCTGGCAGCTTATTTGAGCATCTATTTTGCCCTTTTTGCGGCAGGTCTTATTCATCTGAAAAATAAATCCATTCCGTTTATTATTTCTGCTCCACCACTCTGGATTATTCTCGAATTCGTAAAATCAAATCTCTTTACTGGATTTCCTTGGGAGAATCTTGCGTATTCTCAGTATCTTAATCATCATGTCATTCAGATTGCCGATTTAGCAGGGGGATACGGAATATCTTTTGTCATCGTTCTGGTAAATGTTATCGGATATGATCTTTTTTTTGACCGCATTACAAAGAAAAAAATTGCTTTGGAGATTGCCCTTGGAATAGCCTTGATTTCTTCCATTTATAGTTATGGAGTTTTAAGGGGAATGCAGATCGATATGGCCGTTGCAAAGGCACCTTCAATACCGGTAACCCTGGTACAGGGTAACATAGACCAAAGCCTGAAATGGAATGATCACTATCAGAAGGAAACGATCGACATTTACCAGAAACTCTCGCTCGCTCCACCGGAGAAGACTTCACCCGGCATGATCATCTGGCCGGAGACTGCCGTTCCTTTCTTTTTTCAGAATGTGGATGACCTGCACCGAAGGATCGTATCGCTGGCCGTGCAAACGGAAAACTGGATTCTCTTCGGCAGCCCCAGCTATGCAGCCGAGGAGGGAAAACTTTCTTTTCTGAACACGGCGTTCCTTTTATCTCCCCATGGCAACATGGTTGCTCAATACAATAAAGTTCATCTGGTCCCCTATGGAGAATATGTTCCTTTGCGTCGATTCTTTCCCTTCATAGGCAAGATGGCGGCAGGGGTAGGCGATTTTCAGGCCGGTGAAGGATTCATCCCGATTAAAGCGGGTGAATGGAAAATCGGCGTTCTTATCTGCTACGAGGGCATACTTTCCGAAGCTGGTAGAATCTATAAAAATGAGGGAGCGGGGCTGCTCGTCAATATTACCAATGATGCCTGGTTTGGCAGAACTTCAGCCCCCTACCAGCATCTTTCAATGACCGTATTCAGGGCAGTGGAAAACAGGTTGTTTCTTGCAAGAGCTGCAAATACCGGAATAAGTGCCATCATAGATCCGACGGGAAAGATTTTGATGAAATCGTCAATCTTTGAGAGGACTGCTATTCAGGGACACATAAAATATTTAAATTTACCGACTTTGTATGCAAAATATGGGGATATTTTTGTATATGTTTGTTTTATCTTGCTGATATCCATTTATCTAATGTCTGAGAAAAGGAGAATAACGAAATGATTGAAGATTTACCCGCAGCTCTGGCTGACTTGGAAAAAAAAATAGAAACGATAGGGGAGTGCCTTTGACATCGTCGAGAAAGAAAAACGGATTCAGGAACTTGAAAGCATTTCCCTTAAACAGGATTTCTGGAATGACGCTGACAAGGCAACGTCAATTCTGAAGGAAAAGAACAACCTGACGGCGACAGTTGATGCATGGCATACCCAGCAAAGAGCTATTCTTGATATTGAGTTTCTTTATGACATGGCCAAGGAAGAAAATGACGAAGAGGCCTTGGAAGCTATCTCGAATGATATAGAATCATTAAGGAAATCAGTGCGGGAAAGCGAACTGAAAATGATGCTTGGCAGTGAGCAGGATCCCATGAATGCCATTGTCTCCATACATGCGGGCGCGGGGGGGACGGAGGCTCAGGATTGGGTGGAAATGCTGTTGAGAATGTATCTCCGATGGGCGGAGAAACGAGGTTTTAAAACGACAATTATTGATTATCTGCCCGGTGATGAAGCCGGGGTTAAAAGTGTTTCCTTTACGATTGAGGGTGAATATGCCTATGGTTACGCAAAAGCGGAGATTGGCATTCACAGGCTGGTCAGAATATCACCCTTCGATGCCAGCTCACGACGTCATACTTCTTTTGCCTCGGTTTTCGTTTATCCTGAAGTCAATGACGAAATCGTCGTGGAAATCGATGAAAAGGATTTAAGAATCGATACATACAGATCAACCGGTGCGGGCGGACAACATGTGAACAAAACCGATTCCGCAGTCAGAATTACCCATATGCCGACGGGTATTGTTGTTCAGTGTCAAAATGAGAGATCTCAGCATAAAAACAAGGCTATGGCAATGAAATATCTGAGATCAAGGCTTTACGAACTCAAAATTCAGGAACAGAATGAAAAGCTCTCCGAAATCAACAAGACGAAAAAGGACATCGCCTGGGGGAGTCAGATTCGGTCCTATGTTCTCCAGCCTTACAAGATGGTCAAAGATCACAGAACCAATATCGAAATCGGAAATGTCGGCAGAGTTTTAGACGGTGACATTGACGATCTGATCGAGGCTTATCTCCTCCAGTAAATTGATGACCGGAATTCCTTATAATTTCGTGATATCAACACATACGGGGATGATGCTCCTGTATTTCGTCATTTTTTCTTAGAAGTATGGAAAAAATGTGATATAGGGACAAAAAAATTGAAATGAACAATACACGGGATCATTCAGGATCATTCAAAAAAATATCAAGCCCTCTGCACATTGAAACCAAACATTATAGGTTCTTTTCAGGAAGGAGTTTCACCTCATGAAAAAGGCAACTCTGTATAAAATTACCCATATCATTTTTATGTTTCTGTTATCATTATATTTTACACACAGCGTTGGTGCTCAAACTCAAAATGATAATGAAGGCAAGGATGGAAAAGCAACGAGCAAACAAAATTCCTCTTCACTGCAGAATATGAAGAAAAATTCGAGCATGAAAGATGTACAGATAAATTTGCCATTATTCGCAAAGTTAGCCAGCCCTTCTCCTGACGAAGATTTCGATGAGGAGGATAAAGAGGGTGACCGGGACCTCATGGAAGAAGCACTTACTTACCTGAACCAGTCTCAAAAACTGTGGGAGAAAGGTGATATTGAAAAAGCACTGGATTTTCTTGACCAGGCTTATACGCTGGTTCTGGAAACCGATGGAGATCTGGAAATCGCACGTCAGAAAGATGATCTGCGCTTACTGATATCAAAGAGGATACTTGCCATTTATTCGTCGATTCAGTCAACGACTCTGGGAAAACGCAGCGAGATTCCGTTGGCAATGAATTCAGATGTTGAAAGAGAAATTCGATCCTTTCAGACCTGTGAAAAGGATTTTTTTGTATCATCCTATCAGAGATCCGGAATTTACCGGGACAACATCGTAAAGGAATTAAAAAAAGCCGGTTTGCCGGAGGAGCTATCTTGGTTGCCTCTTGTTGAAAGTGGATTTAAAATCGGTGCCCTATCGCGAGCTCGTGCTCTTGGCCTCTGGCAATTCATTCCGTCTACCGGATATAAATTTGGTTTGAATCGCGATGAATGGGTCGATGAGCGAATGGATGCGGAAAAATCGACGAGGGCGGCAATCAGTTACTTGAAGGAATTGCATGGGATGTTTGGAGACTGGCTGACCGTGCTGGCCGCTTACAACAGTGGTGAAGGCAGAGTGATGAGAGTCATATCCAGACAGCATATCAACTATCTCGACCGGTTCTGGGATCTTTATCATCAGTTGCCCAATGAAACGGCTCGCTATGTTCCGCGTTTTCTGGCAACTCTGCATATCATTCGGGACCCGAAGAAATATGGTTTCGATCTGAAAACAGACATGGAACAGACGTCGCCTTATGAATATAAGATTGTAAAATCTTATAAACCTATGAAGCTGCAGGACGTTGCCTTTTATACAGGCGGTTCTGAAGATGTTTTAACCGGAATGAATTCAGAGTTGCGTCATAAGATGACGCCGGATAAGGAATACGATCTTAAGCTTCCACCGGAGGCCGTTGAAAAATATGCTCAGATTATCGATCAAATTCCCCAGTCTGAAAAACCCAACAATGTTTCCATGGTATCGTCATTAAATCGTGGAGACCACAAATCCGAACGTGTATCTGAACGGCCTGCGCCAAAATCAAGATATTTGAATTACAGGGTAAAGCGGGGGGAATCACTCAATACAATCGCGAAAAAGTATGGAATATCTCCTCGTACACTGAGAGCCAGCAATCATCTTTCTTCGAGGAACAAGTTAAAGGCAGGGCATAAAATTCGTATCCCGATAGCGAATTCAAGAATATTAAAAAGAGAATCCGTTCAAATTGCGGGTGCAGGCCAGAGTAAAAATTCACTCGCGAAGGAGACGCTGATTCGTTATAAGGTAAAAAAAGGAGATTCTCTTTCATCCTTGGCACAGCGATTTGGCACAAGCGAAACAGAAATAAAAAAGATGAACCGCATCAAAGGAAAATATCTGACAACCGGAAGTGTGATCAAAATAAGCCGATTCAGTGATGATGATTCTGTTAGTGAACCCAAAAGAGATTTAAGCAGAAAGTCAAATAAACGGGTGAGTTCGAGAGCAAAAGAAAAGACTTATCTGGTTAAAAAAGGGGACAATCTTTCCCTGATTGCCCAGAAAAACAACATGAGTCTTGATAAACTTAAAGAAATAAACAATATCGCGAAAAGAGAAAATCTTCGCCCGGGACAGATTTTGATTATTCAATAATAAAAATCTGTACGAAAAATAAATAAAATGATGATGTGTTAAAAATCGAGAGGATATCCATGGAGCAGGAAAAATAATTCCTGCTCTTTTTTTTGCATGCACGCAGTTTCCTCAGGGTTGTTATTTTCGTGATTATACCCAAGTATGTGCAGCAAACCATGAATAATGAGGAAATCAAGCTCATCTGACACAGGAATATTTCCCCGTTCCGCATCTCGGGATGCAGTATCCACAGAGATGACGATGTCACCCAGAACATCGGGGTTGACACTGCTGAACTCCCCCTCTGAGAGTGAAAATGAAATGACGTTTGTTGGATAATTCCTTCCGAGGTACCGCTGGTTGATTTCCTGAATTTCTTCATCGTCAACAAAGAGAAGACTGATTTCCTTCTCCCGGCAGTCGACCAGTCGAAGCAGTTTCTGTACTCTCCGTCGTATCTGGCGCAGATCAATTTTTACTTTTTTCTGTTGATTTCTAATCGCTATGGCCATTGACATCCTTTCGAATGCCCGCTTCACGGACTCCCTGATCGGGATAATCGACTCGATGGTGAAAGATACCATTCAATATTCTGTTAAAGATCTCCGCGATCTTGCTCAGGTCACGCATCGTCAATTCGCATTCGTCCAGTTGACCGTCCATGAAGACTTTTTCAATCCGGTCATGAACGAGACTGCTGATCCTGGCCGGTGTCGGGTTGGATAAGGTCCTGGATGAGGCTTCCAGAACGTCTCCAAGCAGGACAAGGCCGGCTTCCTTTGTTTGCGGCTTTGGGCCGGGATACCGAAAATCAGTTTCAGGAAGTGAACTTATCGAAGGGTCTTTATCTTTTTTGGCCTTGTCGTAGAAGAAGCTGACCAGTCCGGTGCCATGATGCTCCCTGATAATATCGGTAATTTCTCTTCCCAGCTTTACCTGCTGCGCAATTTCACATCCGTCTTTGACATGAGAAATGATGACAAGGCTGCTCATTTTTGGTGAAAGTTTGTCATGCCTGTTATTTCCGTTTCGCTGATTTTCAATAAAATAAAGCGGTTTTTTCAACTTGCCTATATCGTGATAATACGCACTGACTTTTGCCAGCAGGGGATTTGCCCCAATGGCCTCCGCCGCTGCTTCCACAAGTGAGGCCACAACCACACTGTGATTATACGTACCCGGCGCTTCCATCATCATTCGCTGGAATATGGGCTGATTTAAATTGGCTAACTCCAACAGCTTGATATCGGTCGTATACTTGAAAATAGTTTCAAAAAGAGGGGTCATGCCTGCTACAATGACGCCAGAAAGTAGGCCGCCGGCCATACCCATGGCAAGTTTGGAAAAGAGATCAAAGGAAAAAATTTCATTCATTATCAAACTGATACATGCAATTACGGCAATGTTGAAAAATCCGAGGTAAAGACCGGCTTTTAAAAAAGCTGATCGCTGGCGACAGCGGACGACATGGTATGAAGCCGCTATACTGCCAAGAAAACAGAATAAACTCATTTTTATGTCGTACTCAAACAGGAAAGAAATGAGAAATGATATAAAAATATTCAGAATGAGGGCCATGTTACGATTTGTCAATACAGCAACCAGCATGGCGCCCGCAGCAAAAGGAATTGCAAAAAAACAGGTTTCCATCGATAAATAAGGGAAAGCCCGGTTGATGGCATCTGACATGAAAATGCCTGTCTTGACTAACAGGATCTGGAAAAAAGCCGTTGTGCTTAAAAATAACAAATCAACGTTGCTTCGAGCATACTTCTTGGGCCAGTTTCTAATCCTCCAGTAGTAAAGTACCAGTGACAGCAGAATAATGGTCAGGAATATTCCCAGAAAAACGGAAAGGTTTGACAACGACGCCTGTCCCTTTTTTCGATAAAATGCCTCCAGCTTTTCATGGTCGGTGTCGGAAATCTTTTGACCTTCACGGACAATCATTTCATTTTTTTGAACAAGGGAAAAAACCGGCTTAACCGTTTCCAGAAGTTTTTGCTTCTTTTTTTCCGTGGCATTCCTGTTAAAGGTCAAGTTCGGCGAAATCAACCGTCTAGTGAGGGAAATTATCGTACGTCGGATGTTTTCCCTGGTGCCCTGCAGCATGGTTTCCGCTTCTTTTGAAATGACATCGTCGATTTGGTCGAGAGAGAAAATCGTGGAGAAATCCCTCTGGTCGTTTTCTGTCTGTGTCTTTAAATCTCTGATAGTGATTCCAACGGATAAATCGTGCACAGATAAGTCTGAATTGACGATAAAACGATTTCTGTATGCCGCTTCGAGAATGTGGACGATTTTGTCTGCGATATTTTGCGAAAACTTCTGTTGAAGAAGAATTTGTATCTCTTCATCAGAGAGCTTAACCCCGGTATTTTTTTCAAATTCATGAATGGACTGATCAAAAACCTGTTTCCCGATTGCTGATTTAGAGCCTTTTGCCGATTTTTCGTCAACGCGCTCAATGGTCTCAGCTATTGAAGAAAATACAGAAGGAATCGTCGAGATCAAGTTCGCTGATAAACTGCTGTCATAATCATAGACGGATTTAACGCCTTCAGCCAATTCCCGTCTTTTCTGCTCTGTGGAGGTCCGATCTTCAACAAGAAAATCCATATCCGCCTTGATATCTTTCGGGGCGATGGAGCCGATTTTGAAATAGGGACGGCGGAACTCGATCTGCGGCGTAAGCATAATGGACAGGAGCAACGCCATACAAATAAGGATAACCAGACGCTGAAAAGTCATATCCTTGGCCAGTGCGGGTACATCCGGTATCTTGTCCGATAGTTCCCGGCCTAGGCTTTTAAAATAATTTTTTGTCAGATCGCCGATTTTCATTATTTTCCTGTTGATTCCGTCTGTGTTGCCCTATTATGCTGAAAACGATCGTAAGCCTTGATAACTTCCTGAACAAGATGATGCCTGACAACGTCAACGTCAGTAAAATGGATAAATTTAATCCCCCTGGTTTTTCCCAGAATCTGTTCCGCTTCAACAAGCCCTGAAACCCGGTCTGTCGGCAGGTCAATCTGGGTAATATCGCCGGTGATGACAGCCTTGGAACCAAATCCCAGACGGGTAAGGAACATTTTCATCTGTTCAGAAGTGGTATTCTGAGCTTCATCAAGTATCACAAAAGCGTCATTCAGAGTTCTTCCCCGCATGAACGCGAGGGGAGCAACCTCGATAATCCCCTTGCTGATGAGAGCCGTTGCCTTGTCAAAATCCATCATGTCAAATAAGGCGTCATAGAGGGGGCGGAGATAGGGATTCACCTTTTCCGCGAGGTCGCCCGGAAGAAATCCCAGTCTTTCACCGGCTTCTACAGCGGGACGGGCCAGAATAATCCGTTCCACCTTTCTTTCAAGAAGCGAGGACACAGCCATGGCCATTGCCAGATAGGTTTTGCCAGTTCCGGCCGGACCAATTCCGAAAATCATATCATGAGTTCGGATGGCATCGATGTATTTCTTCTGGGCCACGCTTTTAGGAGTTATGATTCTTTTTTTTGACGAAATGAAGACGGTATCCAGAAAGATTTTTTCCAGGGTTAACGTGTTGTCTTCCGCCAGGATGCGATGGGCATAATCGATGTCGGAAGGATAAACGGGATAGCCTTTCTGTATCAGATTGTAAATCTGCAAAAGCAGGTTCTTGACCAGATCTACGGCGATGACATCTCCAGATACTGAAACGGTATTGCCTCTCGCTGTAAGTTTCACGGGTTCCAGTTTTTCTATGAGATGAATGTTTTTGTCCTGTTCACCCAGAAGATTTTTCAGCGTTTCATTGTCAGCAAAGTGAAGTTTTTCGATGGCGCTTAATTCTTTTTTAACTTTCAATTAAGATTTTGTCCTTAATAGTCATTTATATGAGTTCGCAAACCAGTTCAAAGCAGGAATATCTTGCGAGATAAGAAATGATTGAGAACTTTTATATTATTAATATAAACCTGATATACATTTAACAAAAACTAATATCATCATAAAATTCAGCTTTCAACATTTATTAATTGCTATTCTGCTTTTGTAAGAAAAGATGAGCATAGATTTTTGCATTGCCGAGCATCGTGTCAATGCTGCAAAATTCGTTGGGCTGATGCGCCATTTGGCCTAGCCTGGACCACACAGCAACCGGATAACCCTGCTTTCGGAAATGTGCGGCAACAGTACCGCCTCCTATACCCCCCGGGAAAGCCTCCGCGGAGTAAACTTCCTTGATTGCATTCTGCAATGCCCTGATTACGGGTGCATTTTCCGAGGTAGGAAGAGCGGCCTGGTTCTCCTGAACTGCCGTTATTTCAATAATAACGTCAAACTGATCTTGAATTTTATCGGCCATTCTTCTTATTTCCAGCAGGATATCCAAAAGAGAGTAATCGGGGAGGACGCGGCAATCCATGAAAAAAACGTCTTCTCCCGGAATGGTATTGATATTGGGGACATTGGCGTCCTTTCGCGTCGGCTCGAAAGTGCTGACGGGCGGTTCATAGAGAAGATCGCTTTTACTGTATAGTTGATAAAGCTTACTAAGTTCCACAATTAAATGAGAGGCCGCGAGAAAAGCATTCCTGCCGAGGTGAGGTTTGCTGCCGTGACATTGCTTCCCTGTTGTTTTAAACTTCAGCCACAGGATACTTTTTTCAGCAATTTCAATCATTGTTCCCTCATCATTTCCTGCGTCGGGAACGATGATCAGGTCCGTCATCCGGAAAGGGTTCCGAACATTTTTCAATACAAAATCGAGCCCGAATTGACTGCCCGTTTCTTCATCGGAAACGAAGGCAAGGCCGATGGATGCCTCAGGCAGGATTCCTTCATCGAGAAAAGCTTTTGCGGCAAACAGGGATGAGACCATGTCCTGCTGATTGTCTTCGGTGCCCCTCCCGTATACCCGTCTGCCCTTAACAGAAACTCTGTATGGATCGCTGTCCCAGAAACTTAGTTCTCCGGGGGGAACGATATCCAGATGGGTCAGGATCCAAACCGTCATTTCAGGATTGCGGCCGGGAAGTCCAGCCAGGATATTGGGCCGGCAGCCTGATGGAACCCTGGCATCGGGGGCGTTGATCTCTGTGATGTCTGGAAATCCCCATTCGCGCAATTGACACAATAGGTATTGCGCTTTTTCATATTCGCCCTGTCCTCCGCTGTCTGGGGAAAGAGCAGGCAATGCCGTAAACGCCGCCTGCATTTCGATCATAGCCTTTTCATATGTATCGATCCGCGTGGACAATTTGTGGAACAAGTCTCTGTCAATCATCGCTCATCAAACCTCATTCTGAAACTTCATATAACCCTTCTTTGAAACCCTGGTGCGGTAACATAAACGATTCAGTCAGTTTTAAAAATTTCTTCCCGGTTGAACTTTCCAAAGGATGAAAGAGGCGCTTCGAATTTTGTCTCCGATCCAACCACCAGAATGACGGTTTTATGCAGATCAAGATATTTTGAAGCCATTCGTTTTACATCCGTCGCGTTGACTGCCGTAATTTTTTCTCGATAAGACTCCAGGTAATCGGAGGGAAGATCCAGATATTCCAGCATCATCTGCTGGAAAACCACATCATCGGCTGTTTTGAAAGTAAAGATGAAATTATTCGAAATAGCGCTTTTCGCCAATTGTATTTCTTCAGGGGTGATTCCCTCAGACTGAATCTTTTTAATAACATCTCTCATAATATTCAGGACCTGAATTGTAGAACCCGCTTTTGTAAAGGCATAGGCTTCAAAGATCCCGTAATCTTTCCGGCCGGCGTAAATACTGCCCGAACTGTATGCGAGGCCGCGTTTGGTACGTATTTCCTGAAACAGTCGAGATCGGAAGCCGCCGCTTCCAATGATAAAATCAAGCACGGTAAAGGGATAAAAATCAGGATGCGTGATGGCGGGGCCAAGATGGCCGTAAATAATGATGGATTGAGGAGTTTCTTTGGAAAGAAGCGACAGGGAGGAGGCTTGTACACCGGCAGGGGGAGGAAGCGACTTTAGGATGCGATTCCCTGTCCGCAAGGCGCCGAAATGCTGATCCAGCTGCACAAGGGCGTCGGCGCCGGTGATATCTCCGGAAACGGTCAGAATTGTATTTTGGGGAGAAAAAAATTCACTGTGAAAAGTCAAAAGGTCCTGCCTGCCGATCTTTTCCAGGGATCCGAAGGTGGAAAGCCTTCCTCTGGGGTCGTCTTTGTATATGAGCTTCCGATACTGGCGAAAGGCCAAATCGTCAGGATTATCTGCGATGCGTCTCAATTCTTCGATTTTGAGATTTCTGGCGATCTGCAATTTCCCCTGTTCAAACGCAGGTTTCAACAGTATCTGGGAAAATATTTCCAGAGCCCGGTCCAAATCCTTTTTCATCACGGAGAGCGTAAAGATCGTATATTCCAGATTGACACGGGAACGGATTTCCGCAGCCATAAAGGCCAGTGAATCATCGACTTCATTACCGGTCATGAACTGCGTTCCCCCGGTCAGCATGACGCTTCCGGTCAATTCCGCAAGTCCTTCTTTTCCGATGGGATCGTGAGCATGCCCTGCTTTGACCAGAGCAGTAATTTTGACCAGGGGCAGTTCATGGTCCTCCATAATGTGCAGACTGATCCCGTTCGATAAAACTTTTCTCTCGGCCTGTGGAAGCTCGAATTGTAAAGGAGAATATTGCAGGAAGTCAGGGTTGGGCGGAGCATCGGGCTGGAGAGGGTATGCAGAAGAAGGTTCCATGCATGCGAGGCTGAAAATGAAGACCATGAAGAGGATCACGATAAAATTTTTCATGGATAACTATCCTGTCTATCTGGAAGGGGTTTGGGGGATAAGCATTGCGATTGTCTTATTGTTATCGGTAAAGTACTTTTGAGCGACTCTGAGAATGTCATCGCGAGTGATTCGATCTATTATTTGATTGTGATGAACGATGTATCGATAGTCACCCGCAACGGTTTCAAAATATGACAACATTCCTGCGAGAGCTGCATTGGAATCCAGGCTTCTGATGAAGTCGGCCTTGATTGTGTTTTTTACCCTGTCCAGTTCTCGTTGGTCGACTGGTTCTTTTTTTAATCTTTCCAGTTCGTTGACAAGGGCGACTTCAAGTTCGGCCAGCGTATGAGGATAACGGGGGGCGGCGTAAATGGTGAAAAGATTGTCATAGCGGGCGCCCGGCATTCCATTTGTCGTCCAGACAGTCTCTGCAAGAGCTTTTTCCTCCACAAGAGTTCTGTATAAGCGTGAAACCCTGCCGTCCGTAAGCATGGTCTGTATCACATCAAAAACATAATCATCAAAAGAGGGAAGCGAAGGTTTACGATATCCCATAATCAGCCGCGGATTGGCATCGAAAGTAATTTTTACTCTGCGTTCCCCCAGTTGTGGAGGTTCTGCCGTAACGGGATGAAAATGCCTTTCCCCGGAGGGGATTTCTCCGAAATATTTCCTGATAATCCGCAGAACAGAAAGATGATCGACATGGCCGACCACGGCAATGACGGTATTATCGGGAGTGTGATATCGTCTCAGGAAATATTCCAGGTCATGCATATTCAGATAGCTCATGTCATAAGGCCATCCCAGAATGGGGCGGCCATAAGGGTGAGCTATGAAGGCTGCGGCCATGAATTGCTCAAAAAGTTTACCATCCGGGTCGGATTCGATGCTTTGCCTGCGCTCCTCCATGATGACCTTTCGTTCGCTGTAAAACTCCCTGAATACGGGAGATACCATCCGTTCCGACTCGATCCGCGCCCAGAGTTCCAACTTGTTGGAAGGCAAACTGACCTGGTAAGTCGTTACATCCTGACCGGTTGAAGCATTGAGGCGCTCGGCTCCGTTTTCGGTATAAAGGCGGTCAATCTCATTGGAATGAAACAAAACGCTATGATCGTTTTCAAGTTTTTCCAGTTGGTCGCTCAAAGATTTTATCCTTGACCGATCCGCTTTTTCACCCTTCATGCTTTCCCTGTCCAGTGCCTGTAAGGTCCTTGCAATGTCATCAAGAATCGTTTTTTCCTTAGAGTAATTTTTTGCCCCAATCGTTCGAGTCCCTTTAAAAAGCATATGTTCAAGGAAGTGCGCGGTCCCGGTTTTTCCACTTGGCTCGTCGACGGCGCCCACTTTATGGCAGATATACAGAGAAACGGTCGGGCTGAAATTTCTTTCGACAATGAGTACTTTCAGCCCATTTTGAAGTGTAAATCTTTTAACCTGCTTTTCGAGATCATAAGCAAAGCAGGATGCTGAGAAAAAAAGAAGAGAGAGCAGGCTGGAAACTAAAGCCAGGGAAAAGGCGAAGACCCGCGCCTCAGAGATGGCTTTTGCATTAAGGCAGTCGGAGAAAAAAAGGGAAAGTCTCAGAAAAATCATTGGGTTTTTATCCCCTTGTTTTTAATGAAATCATAGATACGGAAAACTGAAAACAACAAACCTGTCAGGCTGATCAGGATAATCAGATTTGATGCAAAAAAATACATAATAAACGTCTGAGGATGCGTTAAAGAATACGCGTTGAACAGATTGTCTATTCCCATAATCAGAAAAAGGATGGAGCAAAAACCGACCACTCCTGTTTTAAGCCAGAAAAAAAACATAATGAATCCGTTTTATCCCGACAAGACCGGGATCCCCCCTTTACTATCCGGTTTGTACATAATGAGTGAAACGTACGGCTATCAGTTGTTCATGCGTTCGAGAAATTCAAACTCCATCGTTAAATAGAATCCACTATCTTATCAGCGATCCCGCTCAACAGCAACTCTGAAATTTATGATGCTCCAGGATCATTAGTGGTCCTCCTTGTCTGCACCTTCATGAAAAGCAGCAATTCATGATAATCGCTTTCCTCAGTCTTTCAGGCCGGGCTTTACACGGCGCAAAACGTTCATCAGGAATCCGGAAGAGGGCCCGCTTTGGAAAAGCAATGGGAAAAGTCGGGTCAGATCAGGTATCTGATCTTCCGCGCCTGATTGTATTTTTGAGTTTCCGGTAATCTTCGCAGGAAAAGTGTTCATGCCTACAGGGAAGCAGAGAATTGTTGTGAAATAAAGGCTCGTTTGCGATATCGTAGCTCGAGGTTTCAACAGCCTTATTCCAAAGTGCTGTTCCGGGTATCGGCGAGAATTCCGCCAGGATGGGCCTGGCGCCCAGGGAAAGAACAAAGCGAATGCTTTCTTCAACCTCCCGGGCATCCTGTTCCGGAAGACCGCAGAGAAGGTACAGGCCGATATCCTGAGGCGCGTAACCGGCTTCTTTTAAATAGGTAAATGCGCTGTGCAAGTGCTCGTTCGAGACTTTTCCGCCTGTTCTCAACTGTCGTTCAGAATCTGAAGTTTCAAAGCCGAACCGCAGAGTGCGGAACCCGGACCGATACATCAACCGGCTGATCTTTGCCGTTATCGTTCGCAGATGAAGTCCGTTCGGACAATGAAACTGGCACGACAAGTCTCTGCGGATGATTTCCTTCATCAGGGGTATAGCCGTGTCCTCGGAGTTTATGAGAAAAGCATCGTCATAAAAGGAAAAATGACGAATTCCGAAATTTCGGTTCCAGAACGTTATTTCTTCGGCGACATGATTCGGGGAGCGTCTTCGAAAACTGCTGTTCAGGATATGGGATGCGCAATAGGTGCATCGAAAGGGGCAACCGCGCGAGGTCATTATGGGTAATTGTTCTTTATACGGAAGCAGGTCAAAAGCAGGGTAGGGCAGCGAGTCCAGTTCCGAAAGAACAGGAAGATATTCAATTTTTCGGTGCAGTAAGTCCTCGATAATAAAACGGATCTGCAGCTCTCCTTCCCCGGTCAGTACATAATCCGCCCCGGACTGTAAAGCGTGTTCCGGGCAGAGTGTCGCGTAAATGCCCCCCAGTATAACAGGAATGCCAGGAAATATTTCCCGGACGATCCTGATGACGTCAAATACCCCCGGATACCAGTAGGTCATCAGGGAGGTAATCATGATGAGATCGGGAGGAGTGCGGGAATTCAATTCATGCCTGAAAATATGGGGCGTAATGCCGTAGCGGTAATAGTTGCGCGGAAAATCCTGCAACGGTTCCGGTTTTGGAATCCTTTCCTTTGGGTAATGTCCCTGGCCGAAAGCTTTCCTCCTGGGTTTCTTGATATGTTTCTCCCCATCGAGACCGGGATGACAGGGATTCATGCAATCGATCAATTGCACGCCAATGGAATTTTTTCTGAGGATGCCGGCCATGTATAAAAGCCCCAGTGGCTTGCTCCAGAAATCATAGGCCGCAAAATCATAAATCCAGGGGTTTATAAGAAGGACGTTGGTGTTCATTTGATCAATTTAATATGATGAATTGACCTCGTCTCAAAAAAACGAGACGGGAATCCGGTTCTTATTCTCAAAAAATATTTGTTTACATCATTTTACGTGCAAGATTTTTGAAAGCTATCGATATTATGGGAAGAACATTCGGATATAAATACTCTGCGGACACCTTTTTCAAATCAGATACTTCCGTAAATAGGCCAGTCAGCTTTGAATATGCCGTGAATAGTTTTAATCGGGTTTGTCACTCTCTTGCAGCTTGCCTGAAAAGTCAAGATAAAGATTTCAAACCGGAAAGCTTGAATTCAGCAATAAGAGATGACTCAATAGTTGGGCTAAGCGGGAAAGGCCAAAATCATTCGGTTCCTCAACAAGATTAATTTCTTGAAGTTGCCGGATAGAACTGCTATATTTTGACTTTAAAAATAATCCGTGATTACAATTACTTATCAAAGGAACAAAGAATATGCTTAAGGACAAAAAAATAGTTCTGGGAATAGCAGGGGGTATAGCGGCGTACAAGGCGGCGGAACTGACTCGACAATTGATTAAAAACGGAGCGGAAGTGAAAGTGATCATGACTCGTCATGCCACGGAGTTCATTACCCCGTTGACGATGCAGACCCTTTCGGGTGGTCCTGTATTTCTTGATATGTTTGCTTGCATCAAAGACTTCGAGATTGCCCATATCGCCCTCGCGGATTACGCGGACCTTCTGGTCATCGTTCCCGCGACGGCCAATGTGATTGGGAAGATTTCCTCGGGCATCGCGGATGATCTGCTTACAACAACGGTCATGGCTGCAAAAGCGCCCGTTCTGATCTGTCCAGCAATGAATGTCAACATGTTCGAAAATTCCATCGTTCAGGAAAAAATCAAGGATCTGGGCTCTCATGGATTTCATATTCTATCTCCGGCAGCGGGTGAACTGGCCTGCGGGACAGAGGGCAAGGGGCGGCTTCCCGAGGTGCCTGACATTATGGAAGAAATAGAATATCTGTTAACCGAAAAGGACCTGATGGGGGAACATATCCTTGTAACGGCGGGGCCGACAAGGGAACCTTTCGATCCCGTTCGATTCATTACCAATTATTCATCAGGAAAAATGGGATATGCCATCGCGACGGTTGCGCGCCGGAGGGGGGCGACCGTGACCCTGGTCAGCGGCCCGACCCATCTGTCTGTTCCTTCAGGTGTTGAATTTCTATCAGTTTCGACAGCCCGGGAAATGAGGGATGCCGTACTTGCGAATCTGCCGGAAGCGACGGTGGTGATCAAAGCCGCCGCGGTGGCGGATTACAGACCGGCTGTCCGGGAGCCACAGAAAATCAAGAAAAAGGACGACGATCTGACGGTAAAACTGGAAAGAAATCCTGATATCATTCAGGAGATCGGAAAGAAGAAGCAGAACCGCATTCTTGTCGGTTTCGCTATGGAGTCTGAACATCTTGTAGAAAATGCAATTGCAAAAATGGTTGGAAAAAATATGGATTTCATCGTTGCCAACGACCTGACAAAGCAGGGCGCAGGTTTTCAGGGCGACACCAATATCATCAGTATCCTGGACCGCGATGGAGAATTTCAGGAACTGCCGCTCATGGACAAGATCGAGGCGGCCGCGATCATCCTGGACAAGGTGAGGAAGATCCGGAACAGTCAGCTTAACAATCCCGAAAAAGAGCGGGATCCTTTTTCTGCTTCGTGGAAGACCGCCGGCGATAAAGACCACCTCCAATGAATTGTGATTGAGATGAACGAATCGGATATCTTGAAAGACGAATTGTACACGCTGGTCCGTTCCTTAAAAAACCAGATCGAGCTTGCGTGGGAACTTCGACATCCTTTATCGTGGACGACGGCGGAGGGAGATCAGAAATCGCCATTCCTCGGAATGAAGCTGGCCTCAGGGGTGCATGAACAAGATGTGAAGGAATCGTTGATCTCCTCCGACATCACCGGTCCAGCGGACAATCCCCTGGAAACACTGGATGATATTCGACGTGACATGGAAGCGTGCCATCGCTGTCCCCTTGAAAAAACGCGGAAAAATCTTGTCTTCGGCGAAGGCAATCCCCACTCGGAACTGGTTTTCGTGGGAGAAGCGCCCGGCGCCGACGAAGATCTTCAGGGAAGGCCCTTTGTGGGACGCGCCGGTCAGCTCCTGACCAGAATTATCGATGCCATGGGACTGAAAAGGGAGGATGTCTATATCTGCAACATCCTGAAATGCCGTCCTCCGGGAAATCGAAATCCCTTGCCCGAAGAAATCGAAGTTTGTGAACCCTGGCTGATCCGACAGCTGGAAGCGATCCGTCCACGGATAATCTGCGCTCTGGGCACCTTTGCGGCTCAGACCCTTCTCAAAAAGAAGGGAATTCCTATTACCGTTCTTCGTGGACAGTTTCATGACTATCATGGAATTAAACTGATGCCTACCTACCATCCCGCATATCTTCTGAGGAATCCGGGAGCAAAAAGGCAGGTTTGGGAAGATGTACAGAAAATCATGAAAGTTCTGGAAGCGGGTCAATAAATGGAAAACAGGATGAAACGCTTACGTCAAATCTTTGCTTTTTTGTCGGGATCGCTCATTTTTTTCATGCTCCTGGGAATCTGCTTTGCGGCCCATGACGAGGAAAAGAAACCCGTCTTCGACGTTATCAGAATCAATGCAGCGATTACCCCTCCTGTAGCTGATTATATTCTTCAGAGTCTTGATGCGGCGGGAAAAGCTGGGGCTGATGGCCTCATTGTTCTCCTGGATACCCCTGGCGGACTCGATCTGGCGATGCGGGATATTGTGAAAGGAATCCTCGGGGCGCGTATACCCGTAATTGTTTATGTATCTCCGTCAGGAGCAAGGGCGGCCTCAGCGGGAATGATCATCACCATTGCCGCCCATGTCGCGGCGATGGCGCCGGGAACCAACATCGGCGCGGCCCATCCTGTAGGAATCGGCATTGGCGGCGGATCTGACAAGGTCATGATGGAAAAGGTGGAAAACGACGCTGTTGCGTATGCCGTGAGCATTGCGAGGCAGAAGGGAAGGAACGTCGAATGGGTGGAAAAAGCAGTCCGGAAAAGTGAATCGATTCCAGCCGATGAAGCCCGGCAGACTCGGGTTGTCGACTGGGTTGCCGGAGATCTGAATGCCCTGCTGGAAATGATGAATGACCAGGAAGTTCAGATCCAGGGCGGCGTGAAGATCATCAAGACCAAGGGCTGCATTCTGCGGGATCGGAAGATGAATCTCCGGCAGAAGGTGCTGACGACTCTGAGCGATCCCAATATCGCTTACATCCTTCTGCTTGTCGGGCTGGCCGGCCTTTATTTTGAATTCGCTCATCCCGGGGTGATTCTTCCCGGCGTGATCGGCGGCATTTCGCTGATCATGTCTTTTTTTGCGCTGCAGACTCTTCCAGTCAATTACGCAGGAATTGCGCTGATTCTTTTCGGCCTGATTCTCTTTATTGCTGAGATTAAAGTGATCAGCCACGGGCTGCTTTCGCTGGGAGGCGTCATTTCTCTTTTCCTGGGATCACTTCTGCTCTTTGATTCCCCCGAACCGGCACTTCGGGTTGCTCTGAAAGTCATGATCCCGGCTTTGATCATCACTTCATCTTTTTTCATTTTTATTGTGAGTCTGGTTATCAAAGCGCAGGTTAGAAAAAAACATACCGGCATTGATGAATTAATAGACGCGGAAGGACTTGCCCTGACCGATATCCATGAAAGCGGTAAAACCTTTATTCGTGGTGAATACTGGGATTCTTGGAGCGAACATCCGATTGAAAAAGGTGAAAAAGTCAGAGTTGAGCGCGTTGAGGGGATGAAAATAAAGGTGACGAAAAAATAATTTGTATTAACAGGGGAGGATGGATTATGTATACGCTTGTTGTTCTGGTCGTTCTGGTCGTCATGTTTCTCGCGTCGGCTATACGGGTTCTCAATGAATACGAACGTGGTGTAATTTTTCGACTGGGTCGGGTGATTGATGTAAAAGGGCCGGGCCTGATTATCCTGATTCCCGTTGTGGATCGGATGATCAAGGTCGACATGCGGACAATCACCATGGATGTACCTCCTCAGGACGTGATCACACGCGACAACGTTTCGATCAAGGTTAATGCCGTTGTTTATTTCCGGGTGATGGATGCAAACTCGGCCGTTATTCAAGTGGAGAACTTTCTTTATGCCACCTCGCAGCTTGCCCAGACCACCCTCCGCAGTGTATGCGGACAGGTTGAACTGGACGAAATTCTATCTGAAAGAGAAAAAATCAATCTTCAACTACAGGAAATTCTTGATCGGAGTACAGATCCCTGGGGAATCAAGGTTTCTCTTGTCGAGGTGAAGCATATCGATCTTCCTGAAGAGATGAAACGGGCAATGGCCAAACAGGCGGAAGCGGAACGGGAACGGCGGGCAAAGATCATAGCGGCGGAAGGTGAATATCAGGCGGCGCAGAAGCTCATCGAGGCGGCAGCGCTGATGAGCACCCAGCCCATATCTGTGCAGCTCCGTTATCTGCAGACTCTGAACCAGATCGCTGCAGAAAATAATTCGACAACGGTTTTCCCCGTTCCCATCGACCTCTTCGGTCCCTTCCTGAAAGGAAAAGACAAAGAATGACTCCGAAGGGAAAGGTAAAAGCTGCATAAGATAGGGAAAAAAAATTGAAAGACAAAAGTGCCATTTTGACAGGGGGGTTGGTTCTGATTGCCCTCGGTATCCTCATTTTTCTGCAGAAAACCACAACATTCGGATTTGATCGGAGCTGGCCCATTTTTTTGATCGTGATCGGCGGTGGAATACTGATAAAGAGATTAGGTGATCTTGGAGGCTGGATCATTGCCGCCGTTGGGGTCGGATTTTTTCTGCTCAGAAATGGGCATCTCCACCTGGGTGAATTATCAGCCTATGTTTTGCCACTGTCACTAATACTGGTGGGGGCGGGCATGGTCTGGAAGCATATCAGGTAAATACGGGTCAAAGGGCGGTACAAAAAATGGACAAAAGAATTCTGATATTATGTGATTTTGACGGCACGACCTGCCTTAATGATATTGGAAATCAAATTTTGAACCGTTATGCAAAAGGATGGCGGGAAATCGATCGGGCATACTGTGCCAATAAAATCGGCTCGCGCCTTGCCTATCTGCAGATACAGCCTTTATTCCACGGAACTAAGCGGGAGATGACGGACTATGCTCTGCATCACGAAAAAATCGATCCTCACTTTCAGCCCTTTTACCAATCCTGTAAAGAAAAAGGCATAGACTTGAAGATAGTTTCCGACGGCCTGGATTTTTATATTGCTTCCGTACTTCGTAAGTACGATCTGCAAGAAATCGAATTTTATTCCAACAGGGTTGTCTTCCAGAGCAATGCAACCCTGTCCATAGAATTTCCCTCCCCCCGCAACGGCTGTCATCTTTGCGGAACTTGCAAATCAACAATTCTGAATTTTTACCGGGAATTTTATGATCTGATTATTTATGTGGGGGACAGTTATTCCGATGTCTGTCCGGCCATGATTGCCGATCTCGTGTTTGCGAAGCCCATTCTTTCCGAGAAATGCCGTAAAAACGGGAAGGCCTGCATTGCTTATGAAAATTTCCGGGATGTAGGGGAATATCTGAGCAAATTTCTGGAGGAGCCGGCAGGCGACGAAGAATCGCCATTCTGGGATGTTGCAACAAAACAGGGAAACTCGCGGCATCAGGAGAATCTCTGAAATATTGCCGTTTTTGTCACTGTAAAGCATTTGTCTGAATTTAATTTCTTCCTGTCCTGCTGGTTTTTAAATCTCAACGGCTCATGCAGCATCTCAAATCGCCAGAATCAAAAAATGCAAAATTCTAATTTGTAATGAAGTAGCTATTTTTGAGGTAAATAAGTAAAAGGAACCGGACAGGTTCTGCGTTCATCAAAAATATACACGACTGCCGAGGAGTATAATGGATAAAAAGCGAAACAGAACAGGCGCGCTTCGCTCTTTTTTATTTGCCTGCGTCATCACAGCACCGATTCTGATATGCGCCTGCAGTCACTATATGGCCAGGCCATCCTTCGGGGAAGCAAATGAATATTTCAGTCAGGGAAACTATATAGCCTCTCTGAGTAAATATGAGCAGATAATGAAGAAATATCCGGCGGCAGGAGACAGGGTTCTTTTTGAGATGGGTATTATTTACGCATACCCTGGAAATGAGCAGAAAGATTATCAGAAATCACTGGAATGTTTCCAGAAGCTCCTGAAGGATTACCCGGAGAGCCGGTACAGACAGGACAGCGTGGAGATGATCGCTCATGTCGATAATGTCGCGATAAAAGATAAAAGGATTATCGCTCTGCAAAAACAGATTACGACTCTCGAACAGGAGCTTAAGAGCAGGGATAATGAGGTTGCTGCATTGAGAAAAAAAATTGAAGCTCTTGAACGTGAACTCAAAAACAGGATTTCTGCAATCCCGAATATGCCGGCGGACCGGATACTGATTGAAAAGAGAAAACGAAGATTGACATTGATCGCAAGGGACAAGGTGCTCAAGATGTACAAGATAGCCCTGGGAGGTAACCCGGACGGTCCGAAAATAAGACAGGGCGATAACAAAACCCCCGAGGGGACCTACATAATCGATTCAAGGAACAGGGATAGCCGATATCACCTCGCCCTTCACATTTCCTATCCAAATGACGAAGACAGAAAACGGGCAAGGCGTTTGGGTGTCTCGCCAGGTGGCAATATCATGATCCACGGTCTGAGGAACGGTTTTTCGTGGATTGGAGATTTTCACACAGCAAATGACTGGACTAAAGGGTGCATTGCCGTTACGAATGAAGAGATAGAGGAAATTGCCCGTTTAGTGCGAAATGGTACAATTGTTCACATTTTGCCATAAAATGCCTCAATACCATATCACAATAATTGGATCTTATTTGGCCCATGAACCGTAATTTTAAACCTGAAAACATATTCAAAAGACTTCGTCTTGTAACAGTTGCATTTATCTTTATCTTAACTTCCCATGGATGCGCCGTACTGTACAACATTCCGGCTAAATCCCTGCCATCTTCAGGCGTTCCGGACGAAAGAATTGAACGAAATGATTTTTCCCTCACAAAAGACGCCGATGTCATCGGCCCGCTGATATACATGAGGCTTGAAAAAGAGGATACACTTCCTGACATCGCAAGACACTTCAGTTTGGGAATCAATGAAATCAGTGCAGCGAATCCCGGTGTGGATATATGGGTACCTGAGGCTGGTGAACGGATCATGCTGCCACTGAGTTTTATCCTGCCGGATGCTCCCAGGAAAGGCATCGTTATCAATCTGGCCGCCATGAGACTTTTTCAATTCAAAGGAGACGGCAAGTTCCTGACAGTGTCCACCTATCCGGTCGGGATCGGTTCTGAGGAACGACCGACACCTATGGGGCAAATGTATGTGCAGCGCAAAACAGCCCGTCCGACATGGCATGTGCCTGCTTCAATTGCTGAAGATCATCGGAAAAAAGGAGATATTCTTCCCGCTAAAGTTCCTCCGGGGCCTGATAATCCCCTGGGTGAATACGCACTGTATTTGAGTAATCCAAGTTATCTGATTCATGGAACGAATAAACCGGCCAGCATCGGTCTCAATGCAACCAATGGCTGCATAAGACTCTATCCGGAACACATAAAGAAACTGTATGAGAACACCCCGGTTAATACACGTGTATCCATCGTTAACCAGCCATATCTGGTCGGTCAGCGTAATGGTGTTGTTTACATGGAAGTCCATCCCTCATTGGAGAACTCTGCCGCGGCTGAATTAAACAGGATATATGCAAAACTGAAAACTGCTGAAAGAAAATCGGCTCGGAAGATTGACTGGAAAAAGGTTGGGGAAGTCCTGACCGAGGCACGGGGAATTCCTGTTCCCATATCTGGAACCCCTCAGGAAAATGCCGACGGCGCTTTGAAAACGATAGAAGTCGCCCATCCGGTAAAATTGTATGGCAGACCGGAAATACCGGAGCTGAAGGTGGATTCGTGGTATGTCATGGCTGCTGACCAGAGCGATCGAACAAACGCGATGAGGATCGCTGCCATCATAAACCACCAGGGGCCACAAATCCCGGCAAGGATTTTATCAAAGGGCAAAAGCTATCGTGTCATTGCCGGTCCTTTCAATAACCTCACTGATGCGAGAGATGCAGTCAAACGTTTGAAAATCGATTTGGACATCAAAGGCATTTTAATTGAACCTGCGGGCAAGTGATAGTTGATGACGTTTTTTCTGTTCATCGTTGCAATTTAAATAATACAGGAATACAATAACATGCAAGGGCGTGAGATAATTGTGGCAAAATTACATAGAATGTCGTATCCTCCTTTGAAAATTGGGGAGTCCTGGAAAAAATGGACAATGTGCTGATCGTATTTCTATTGAGATTATGAAAAGGGGTCGAAATAATCAGCACTTCGAGGAATTCTTAACAGTCATTTTCATACGGTCAAATAAACAAAAAGGAGGTGATTAGAGGATGAAGAAAAGTGTCTGGATGATTTCAATCATGTTTTTCCTCTCTATGACTTTGGTGGGTTGTGCAACGAAGGGCGACTTAGAGAAAGTGCAGGCTCAGGAACAGCAGATTAATCTGAAAGCTGATCAGGCGTTGAAGGCGTCTCAGGATGCCAACGAGGCAGCGATCAAGGCAGCCGAGGCCGCCAAGATGGCTGAGGAGAGAGCGGTAGCCGCCGAGGAAAGAGCGAAAGCCGCCGAGGAGAGGGCTGAGCAGGCTGACACAATGTTCAAGAAATCAATGAGGAAGTAAGCCAATTTTTTGAGTGTGATCGTTAACTTTAACTGCAGGGTTACGGAAAGAGAGATGGCAGGATTTTGCGACCCTTCCATCTTTCTTTCCCTGCCCAGTGTTATATGAATTAAGTTTTTCCTCCTGTCAGAGCAGGGCCAGGCTGTCGGCCAAGGCCATACCGGTCCGGGTTGGCTGGAGGCGGCCGTTCACGATTTTCAGATGTCCTGCATCAAGAAGCAGTTCATAATCCCTTTCCTTTACAGACCATAGATTCCATCCGAATTTCTCTTCAAAATCGTCAAGATCTATTCCAGCGCTGGTACGGAACCCGAGGAAAAGAGCCTCGAGTTGCAGTTCCTCCCTGGTCAAATTTTCGCAGAACTCCATGGGCAGTTTGCCTTGATTCAGACGCTGGATATAATCTTCCAAAGATCGAACATTCATCCAGCGCTTCTCTCCATCAAAGGAATGAGCGGAGGGACCGAGCCCAAGATAAGGAATATGATGCCAGTATTTCGAATTATGACGGGATATTCGGGAGTCTCCGCGGGCAAAATTGGAAACTTCATAGTGACAATATCCTGCTTTCTCAAGAAATTCCGACGTGTCCATAAATAACTCAAAAAGTTCGTCATTATCCGGCGTGAGAATAAGGCCCTTTTTGTAAGATTGCCCAAGAGGTGTCTCAGGTTCCACCGTAAGCTGATAACAGGATAGATGCGGAATCTGAAAGGTTAACGCCTGTTCCAGAGTCTTTATCCATGTATTGCGTTTCTGTCCGGGAATTCCATAAATGAGATCAATTCCGAAATTGCCAAAACCGGCCTGAAGGGATGCCTCAATGGCCTGGATTGCCTGCCTGCCGTTGTGCCTTCGGCCCAGAAATTCCAGGATACGGTTGTCGAAGGACTGCACCCCGATATTCAATCTGTTGATTCCCAGTGAGTGCAGTTCTTTCATCACGGAAACCGAGATATCCGCCGGATTTGCTTCCAGGGTAATTTCCGCCTCTTTGGAAATTGTAAAGTGCTGGTGGAGATGTTCAAGAAGACGGTTCAGTTGATCCGGGCGTAAAACTGAAGGAGTGCCACCGCCAATATAAAGCGTGTCAAAGAATTTAAAAACTTTGCCGCGGAGGTTCATCTCCCGGCAAATCGCATCCAGAAAATCGGTAATCCTGCTCAGTTCTGTTACAGAAAAAAAATCACAGTATCGGCATTTGATTTCACAGAAGGGTATATGGAGATAGAGACCTGGATTATCCTCGGCCCTTCTCTTCCCGACCGGTTTGGAGGACTGACTCTTCGGTTTTTGCATGGAAATGAAGAAGTTATGGTGAACCTGCATGTCAATCCGCATCCGATTTCAATACGGATAGAAAAGCGCTCTGGGGTATGCTGACCTGCCCGATCATCTTCATTCGTTTTTTGCCCTTTTTCTGTTTTTCCAGTAGCTTTCGTTTCCGTGAAATATCCCCGCCGTAGCACTTGGCGATTACGTCCTTTCGAAACGGCGTAATCGTAGTTCGGGAAATGATTTCACCGCCGATTGCGCCCTGAATAGCGATCTTGAACATCTGTCGCGGTATTTCCTCCTTGAGACGTTCGCAGGCCTGGAGGCCGCGCGCACGAGCCCGATCCCGGTGAACGATCTGGGAGAGGGCGTCAACCCGTTCCCCGTTGACCAGGATGTCCAGCAGAACCAGTTGACTTTCCCGATAGTCGATCAACTCGTAATCAAAGGAACCGTAGCCTTGAGTGACAGATTTGAAGCGGTCATAAAAGTCATAGATCACTTCGGCAAGAGGCATTTCGTAAAGAAGTTCCACACGGCCGGGGCTGGGATAATTCAGAGTCGAATTCACTCCCCGCTTTTCCATGCATAGTTTCATCACAGCCCCGAGATACCGTTCCGGAAGCATCAGCGTTGCTCGGATGTAAGGTTCCTCGGAAAGTTCGATGGAAGAGGAACCCGGATAATGCGCCGGATTGTCAACATAAACGACGCTTCCATCCTTCAGGGTAAACCGGTAACGGACACTGGGAACGGAGAGGATAATCGACTGATCATATTCCCGCTCCAGTCTTTCCTGAACGACTTCCAGATGTAGAAGGCCGAGAAACCCGCAGCGGAATCCCTGCCCCAGGGCGGCAGAGGAATCCTTCTGATAGATGAAGGAGGCATCATTCAGTTGATATTTCTCCAGAGCGGCCTTGAGATCATCATAATCGTCGGAGGCAATGGGATAAATCGAGGCGAAAACTACGGGTTTGACCTCACGGAATCCCGGGAGCGGCTGTGAACAGGGTCGGTCATCGAGGGTTATCGTATCTCCCGTCCGCACGTCCGAAACGGTCTTGACGCCGGCAATGATATACCCCACTTCTCCAGCAGAAAGGCAGTTCCTCTTTTCCCGCTGAAGCAGAAAATGTCCCACCTCTTCCACCCGATAGGTTGCCGAATTGGACATGAAGCGAATGGTGTCTCCGCTTTTGACGGTGCCTTCCATAATCCGGCAGTGGATGATTGTTCCCCGGAAGGGATCATAGTGAGCGTCAAAAATCAGCGCCGCCAGCGGGGCTTCGGGATTGCCCCTGGGGGGTGGAACGCGCTTCACGATTGCCTCCAGAATATCTTGGATGCCGATACCTGCCTTTGCAGAGCACTTCAGATGTCCCTCGGAATCGAGACCGAGTTCGTCATCAATCTGTTCGATGACCCGTTCCACATCCGCTGAAGGCAAATCGATCTTGTTGATCACCGGGATGATTTCGAGATTGTGTTCCATGGCGAGATAAAGGTTCGCCACGGTCTGCGCCTGAACGCCCTGGGCCGCATCGATGAGCAGCAGAACGCCTTCGCAGGAGGCAAGCGCCCGGGAAACCTCGTAGGAAAAATCCACATGACCCGGAGTATCGATAAGATTCAGGCTGTAGGTTTTTCCGTCTTTCGCCTGGTAGGGAAGGGTGATTGCCTGACTTTTGATGGTGATTCCCCGTTCTCTTTCGATGTCCATGTTGTCCAGCATCTGATCCTTGAACGTTCGTTCATCCGATATTCCCGTAAACTGGATCAGTCGGTCGGCCAGTGTGGACTTTCCGTGATCGATATGGGCAATGATGCTGAAATTGCGTATGTGATCCATTGATATATCCTGTTGGAGATTTGTAAAATTCTTGCTCCTGTTTTCCTTTCGAATGAATTCAGATAAAAAAGCCTTCCGGAAGAGCTGGAAGGCTTTTTTTGCGTCAGAGAGAAGTTGAAGATCAGGAAAGCTTTTTGAGCAGATCCTCAGAAACTTCCTTTACACCGGGCAGACCATCGACTTCTATGACCTTGACCCGATCCTTGAAAAAATTGACGGCGGCCAGCGTACCGGTCTTGGTGTCGTAGTAAATGCCATGACGTTTTCCAATCGCTTCCTCATCCTGATCATCGGCACGGGTGCTCAGTTGATCGCTTCCGCACACCCGGCATACCATCTTGCCATCCTTCTCCGCCGGCTTGATGGCGTCGATGAAGATGTTGTTGGGATGATTGTTATCCACGGCACAGAGTCTTCTGCCCATGATCCTGTTTTTCGATGTCTGCCGATCGAGAACGATCTCAACGACATAGTCCAGTTTGATTCCTTCCTTCAGCAGGGCGTCCCACATCGCTTCCGCCTGTGCCAGATTGCGGGGGAAACCGTCGAGCAGCCAGCCGGTCTTGCAGTCGTCCTGTTTGATACGATTAAGAATCATGGGGATGGTGATCCCATCGGGAACAAGATCTCCCCGGTCGATATAGGCCTTGGCCTCTTTTCCCAGCTCCGTCCCCTTGGAGATGTTTTCTCGGAAAATGACCCCGGTTTCAATATGGGGGACGTTAAATTTCTTCTGTACGATAGCACCCTGTGTTCCTTTGCCACTCCCATTCGGTCCGAAAATGAGAATATTCATGCCCGTGAAGCTCCTTTCGTCTGAGAAATGCATTTTGTCAAAAAACTGCCTCCTTATAATTGATTAAACATCTTTTGGCAATGAGAAAATGAATCCCCACCCCTGGGAAAACACATCCGTGAATGGGACGCAAAAGATAAATGAAAACAGCTGATGAGGAATCGGATGAGAGGAGAGTGACATATCGGAAACAGGCTTAAGCGGTGCTGAAGAAAAAACACCGGGCTGTGGCACACTGCCACAGAACTCAGTGGGCTCAGGTGCTGCAGGAGGTGGAGGAACATGAGGAACATTCCGACGAGGAGGCGCCGCCGAATGTTCCGCCGAAAACGGACATAAGTTTTTCAACCTGGTCTGAGCTGCAGTCGGGACAGAGAACTTCTCGTTTTTCAGAAATCGAAAAAAACAGGACTTCAAAAACCTTTTTGCACTGCCTGCATCGAAATTCATAAATCGGCATAAAAAGATACTCCAAAAGCGGTCTTGTTCAAAAAGCCCGGTCTTCCTCGCATGGAAGAGACCATGCCGTTATTGAAAGCATGAAGTTTCATATAAATAATGCGTCACATCTTGTCAAGAAAATCAGGGGAGGCTCATGTAAAATATTCCAATGTCTTATTGACGACTTATCGGTGCTGTGTTAAGTACTCGGCAGCAATGAAAATATTTTCCCGCAACTTGATCAATCGCCCCCGGGAAGAGGCGGAAAGGGAGTCGGCATGCCTATTTCAAATAAAATTCATGGACTGATCACGCGATCCTCCTGGATCAGAAAAATGTTTGAGGAAGGTTTGATTTATAAGAAAAAATACGGTCCTGAGAATGTGTATGATTTCACGCTGGGCAATCCTAATGTTCCGCCTCCCTCGGAGTTCGGAGATGCCCTGCTGGAAGTTGCCGCCCAGTCCATTCCCGGCAAGCATGGTTACATGCCCAACGCGGGCTATCCTGAAACCCGGGAAGCGATCGCCGCTTATCTGACTGCCAAATTTCACATACCCTTGACAGCTGATCACATTATCATGACCTGCGGCGCCGCGGGAGCTTTGAATGTGACCATGAAGACGATTCTGGATCCAGGCGATGAAGTGATTATTCCAACCCCCTATTTTGTGGAGTACGAATTCTACGTGGACAACGCCGGAGGGATAAGCCGCCTTGTTTCAACAAAGGAGGATTTCAATCTCGACCTGGAGGCGATTCGTTCAGCCTTTACGGAGAAAACCAGGGCCGTTCTGATCAATTCGCCGAACAACCCGACCGGAAGAGTCTACGACGAGGAAACCATCCGGGGACTTGCAGCCATCATCGAGGAAAAGGGCAGACTTTATAACAGAGCAGTTTACCTGGTTTCAGATGAGCCATACAGTGACATCGTTTATGACGGGATCAAGGTTCCCTTTATTATGGAGTGCTGCAAGAACAGCATCATTGCTTTTTCCTATTCCAAATGCCTTTCTGTACCGGGGGAGCGCATCGGATACCTTGCCTTGCATCCGGAACTTGCCGATCTGCAGGACGTCCTCAGCGGGATGATCTTCTGCAACCGGATTCTGGGATATATCAATGCCCCCGCCCTGATGCAGAGGGTGATATCCCATATTCAGGGGGTACATGTCAATGTGGAAGAGTACAAGAGGAAGCGTGATCTGCTCTGTGAAGGATTGAGCGCCTGTGGATATTCCTTTGCCAAACCGGAAGGAACCTTCTATCTCTTTGTGCGTTCACCCATAGCGGATGATGTGACTTATGTCCGGGCGCTTCAACTGCGTCGCGTTCTCACCACGCCGGGAATCGGGTTCGGCGGGCCGGGCTACTTCAGAATCGCATACTGCGTCGATGACGCTGCAATCACAAACGCCATGCCCGGCTTTGCAGACACGTTGAAAGAATATCAGAATCGATGAGAAATCATTGTAACTGTGAAGATTCAGGCGTGATCCTTTCATCAGGCTGAATTCCCCATGGCATGGCAGGGTCAGTCATTGAGATGACCGTCTCATGATGCTCTCTAGTCGTATAGGATGCGGAAGTCGTCAAATTCTCCAGCATACGTTTCCTCACAAACATCCAGATGTTCCACAATGGCATGAGAGGGTCCCTGGCGGCACCAGTCAATCAGGGCATTGACCTCCGGAGATCTTCCTTCAAAAACAGCCTCTACCCGACCATTGGGAAGATTTCTGACCCAGCCGTTGACGTGGAATCGCAAGGCTGCCTTGCGTGTATGGGCACGGAAAAATACTCCCTGAACCTTTCCTTTCACGTAAACATGAACACGCTTCATCATTTTTATTATTCAAACGATTCTTATATTTTGCCTGCCAATCTCAGAAATTCTTCCTCGCTCAGAATGGCGATGCCTGCTTTCTGCGCCTTCTGAAGTTTGGAGCCCGCGGCCTCGCCGGCCACCACATAATCTGTTTTTTTAGTCACGGTACCCGCCGCCTGACCGCCCAGTGATTCGACAATCTGCTTTGCTTCATCCCGGGTCATTCTGCTCAGGGCACCCGTAAAGACGAAGGTCTTTCCTGTCAGCGGGGCAGAGCGCGGGGAAATTGTCTCCAGAGGACTGACACCGGCTTTTTTAAGTTTTTCAATCACGCGCCGATTCGAAGCATTGCGGAAAAATTCTAAAATGCTGCTGCTGACTTCGGGTCCGATATCCCGGATCGTAAGAAGTTCGTTTTCCGTTGTGTTTATCAGAGCATCCAGAGTACGAAATCGACGGGCGAGAATTTTGGATATATGTTCCCCCACATGACGGATTCCAAGGGCAAAAATGATCTTGTCAAGTGAGGGGTGCTTTGACAGTTCGATGGCGGACAAAAGATTGGATACTGATTTTTCCGCCATCCGCTCGAGATTCAGAAGCGCGTCATGGCTCAGATAATAGAGATCCGCTGGGTCATGAATAAGCTTCTGATTGACTAACTGAGAAACCAGTTTGTCTCCCAGTCCTTCGATATCCATTCCGCCTCGGGATACAAAATGTTGAATATGCCTCCGAAGCTGGGCTGGACAGGACAGACCGATGCAGCGATGGGCAGCCTCTCCGGCGAGGCGGACGACCTCCGAGCCGCATTCCGGGCATGTATCAGGAATTTTAAAAGGTATCTCCCTGCCGGATCGATTTGATACGATAACCTTGACGACTTCAGGGATGACATCTCCCGCCCGCTGAACAAGAACAGTATCTCCAATGCGGATATCCTTCTTGTCGATTTCGTCCTGATTGTGAAGTGTGGCCCGGCTGACGGTGACCCCGCCCACTTTCACAGGGGTCATGAGGGCAACAGGGGTCAAAGTACCAGTCCTTCCCACATTGACGATAATGTCCCTGATCACTGTCGTCGCCTGCGTCGCGGCGAACTTGCAGGCCACCGCCCAGCGCGGACTGCGGGATACCGCGCCAAGACGAGTCTGAAGGGACAGATCGTCTACCTTGATTACCATCCCGTCAATTTCATAAGGCAGTTCATTTCTCAGGTCCTGAAGCTCGCGGTAAAATTCAATGCACTTCTCAATGCCTTCAACCTGACGGATAAATGGATTAACGGAAAATCCCCATTTCTTGAGGGCATGCAGCACATCGTGGTGATACGTGAAGGCCCGTCCTCTCACAATCCCTACAGCGTAACAGAACATCTTCAGGGGTCTTCTCGCGGTAATGGAGGCATCAAGCTGTCGCAGAGATCCGGCAGCGGCGTTTCTGGGATTGGCGAAAGGGGGTTCACCCGCGGCCAGTCTTCGTTCATTGAGCTTTCGAAAAGCCGCCGTTTCCATGTAGATTTCACCGCGGATCTCGATCTGTTCAGGCAGCCGTTCATCAGAGCCGTTCTGGATTTTCAGGGGGATTGTATGAAGAGTGCGAATGTTTTGAGTGACATCTTCACCTTTGGCGCCATCCCCACGGGTTGCTCCTGTTGTCAAGATGCCGCTGCTGTAAATCAGATTAACGGCAACACCGTCAATCTTGGGTTCTACAACAAAGGAAAGCCTTTCCGAACTGTCCAGAAAGCGCTTTAAACGCCTGTCAAATTCCAGAATTTCTTCTTCAGAAAAGGCATTGGCCAGACTCAGCATGGGAGACAGATGAACAGCCGGGGCAAACTTGCTCAAGGGGGCGGCGCCGATCCGCCGGCTGGGAGAATCTTCCGTCAGCCATTGAGGAAACTGCTTTTCAAGGGCAATCAGTTCCTGGAGCAGGGAGTCGTATTCCGCATCGGAGATTTCCGGGTCATCCAGTTGATAATAGCGTCGATTATGATACTCGATCCGGGCTTTCAGATCTTCAATATTTTTGCGGGCGCTTTCGGCATCCATCATTATTTGACCAATCGGAGTTTTGGCTTATCTTTTGGAGATCCGGGCTTTTTCGGATCTTTGTTCTGCATTCGAATGAGCTGCTCATTGAAGATTTGATTCTTCACGCGAACAGCATTGATAAGAAAAAAAATAATGACGGACTTTTCCCAGTTCCGGGATGTTTCGAAGTGTTCCATCTTGTTCTTGTATTTTTCCCAGAGGCCAGAGAGGGAAGCCTCATCCAGATTCAGAATGGTTTCCGATATTTTATCCAGCGAAGACTCAAGCATGATCAAACTCCAGCAAATATATTCGCGCCAATTTAGAACAGCCATAACCGATATGTCAAATTCAAACATAATCCGATTTCATTTTCACATTGTGCGTTCGGAATTTCATCAGGCAGGCAGAAATCATGTTCACATAAAATTCTTGTATTTTGATCAGCGATGCCGATATAATTTTATGCTTATTTTAAACAGAGACAAGAGGGCTTCTCAGGTGAAGATTGGTGTGATTTCGGATACCCATCTGCCCGGCTGCGATGAAAAGCTGAAAAGAATTGTCGACCGGTATTTTCACGATGTGGACATGATTATCCATGCCGGGGATCTTGTGGATATCCGTGTTCTGGATGCATTTGGCGACAGGCAGGTCAGGGCGGTTTGTGGAAATATGGATAACCTTTCGGTTCGACAGCGTCTTCCGGATCGTTTGATTCTTGACATCCAGGGATTTCATCTGGGAGTAATGCACGGCTGGGGAACAGCCGAGAACCTTGAAGAGAAGATATATCATCTTCTTGGTCCCGTGGACTGTCTCATCTACGGGCATACACATTATCCTGTAAACAGAGTGAAAGAGGGGGTGCTCTTTTTTAATCCGGGATCGGCATTGGATAAACGGTTCACTCGGGAAAATACGTTGGGAATTCTGAAGATCGGGGATCGGATCACAGGGGAAATCATCAAAATTGAAATTGAAAAAGAACAATGAATACCGTAATAGTAAGAGTCCGGCTGTTCAAGGATAGGGATTCTTTTGACACTGCCTGCGGGTGGCGACAGTAGAATCCGCATCGTTTTTAATGTCAGATATCGGCAAGGATAATAATTTATGAAATCAATATATGCTCCGTGGCGCATGGCCTATATCAAGGGTAAGAAGGTTGAAGGATGCGTATTCTGCAAGGAATCCGTTCGGGACGATCAATACGTTCTTCTGGAAGGCAAAACGGCTTTTGTCATGATTAACGCGTATCCATACACCAACGGGCATCTGATGATCATTCCCTATCGTCATCTCGGCAGCCTGGAATTTCTGCTTCCGGAGGAGAGACTGGAAATGTTTGACCTCGTGGATATTTCGGTAAGGGTATTAAAGGAGGCCATGTGTCCGGACGGTTTCAATATCGGCATCAATCTCGGCAGAGCAGCGGGAGCTGGGATCGAAGATCACATTCATATTCACGTGGTCCCGCGATGGAACGGCGACACCAATTTCATGAGTGTGGTGGGAGGAATACGCGTTATCCCTGATGACATTCTCAAGTGCTGCGAACAAATCAAGTGCCTTTTCGATAAATATCGACCGGAGGAATGAGATGAAGATCCTTTACACAATCATAATCGTTCTGCTGATTCTCTTTGTCGTTACCTTTTCCCTGCAGAATACACTTCAGGTGCGTCTAGTTTATTATGATGTACTGGATGTCATCTTGCCTGTTTACATGCTGATTTTATTTGCCTTTCTGATCGGAGTGATTTTTACGGGCTTCATGGGTATTATCGAACGATATCGGTTGAACCGCACCATCAACCGTCTGAATCGAATGGTCCGGGATTTGAAGAGGGATGTGCGGGAAAATGAACCGCCTGTCGTCCGTGAGGACACTCGACAGCATGACCAGGCGCTGCAGAACTGATCAGGGGAGAGGATATGCTCAGGCTGCGGTCTTTCATCGTAACAAAGTACGGAGACCTGCATGCAATTCATAACCGATATCAATCTCGGACGGCTGGCAGTGCGGTTGCGCATGCTCGGTTTTGATACGATTTTTTACAGAGGAACCGCAGACCGAAATTTTCTGAGAATAGCACAGCAGGAAAACCGGGTCGTGTTGACGAGAAAAAGGGAGCTGGCGAAGCGACAATTTCAAGGGATTCTTGTCGTGGTTGAAAGCGACCGGGTTGAAAGACAATTAGAAGAATTACTATCGAAGCTGAATCTGAACCCGCAGTCCGACCGGTATTTCACCCTCTGTTTACGGTGCAACGTTCCTCTCCAGGAAATTTTGAGGGAGGATGTCGTAAATCGCGTGCCCCCTTACGTATATGAAAATTATTCCCGTTTCATGACCTGCCCCCGATGCGGTGCAATCTACTGGCCGGGAACCCACATCGAGCATGCTCGGAATTGGATCAGGGCGTTGCGCATTCCGTTTCGTCACCCCTGATTTTTTCCAGGGCGTGTTTTAAGGCAGGCAGAATAACGGCCAGATTTTCTCGAACCCCTCTCGGACTTCCTGGAAGGTTGATGATCAGAGTCTGTCCCCGAATTCCAGCGACCGCCCGCGATATCATGGCATGAGGTGTTTTTTTCAGACTTTCCTGCCGCATCGCCTCCGCCATTCCTGGAAGAACCCGCTCAATCACTTCCAAAGTGGCATCGGGCGTCACGTCCCTCGGGGTGACGCCCGTTCCACCTGTCGTAACAACCAGATCCAGTTTCTTATTGTCGGCCAGATCAGTCAGGGTTTGCCGGATTTGATCCTTTTCATCGGGAATGATCGCCGTTTCACTGATGAGGATGGAAAGCTCTTCCAGCATGCGAACAACTTCCTTTCCACTCAGGTCCTCCCGCTCTCCCCTGGAACCCTTATCGCTCACGGTGACAACACCTGCAGAAAACGACATGATCTCAGGCCTCTTCCTTTTTTGATTCCGCAATAATTTTTTCTGCCAGATGCGCCGGCACTTCTTCATAATGAGAGTGCGAATAAGTAAATGTACCCCTGCCGCTTGTCATGGAGGTTAGATCAGGTGCGTATTTCAGGATCTCAGCCAGAGGAACCTGCGCCTTGATGATCTGATGCGGGCCCTTGCTGTCCATTCCCAGGACCTTGCCGCGTCTGCTGTTCAGATCGCCGATGACATCCCCCATGTATTCGTCGGGGATCTCGATTTCGATGTTGACGATCGGTTCAAGAAGGATTGGCTGACAGGCCATGATGCCTTTTTTGAAAGCCATGGACCCGGCGATCTTGAAGGCCATTTCCGAGGAATCCACGGTATGGTAGGATCCGTCAACAAGAGAGACCTTTATATCGACAACGGGATAGCCGGCAATCACACCATCCGCCATGGCCTCGACGATGCCTTTTTCCACAGCGGGACGGTACTGCTGAGGAATGACGCCACCTACAATTTTATCCTCGAATAAGAAGCCCTCACCGCGCGGCATGGGCTCGATATCGATCCAGCAGTCTCCGAACTGGCCTCGACCGCCCGACTGCTTTTTGTAACGGCCCTGGACGTTAGTCTTGCCTTTTATCGTTTCCCGATAAGGAACTTTCGGCTGTTTTAAAATGACTTCCACACCGAACTTCCGCTTCATCTTTTCCACATTGACCTCAATATGGACCTGCCCCATGCCGGAAAGGATCATTTCCTTCGTTTCCTCATTGCGAACAAAGGTCAGGGTCGGATCCTCTTCACTGAGGCGCAGAATGGAGGAGACGATTTTTTCTTCATCACCCCGGGCCTTCGGCTCAATGGCAAAAGACATGACGGCGGGTGGCGGCTCAACTTTTTCATAAATCACAGGGAATTTTTCCGCGCAGAGTGTATCACCCGTTACCGCCTCCTTAAGCTTGGCCACCGCGGCTATGTCGCCGGGTATAAGAAGTTCGGCAGGTTTCTGGTTTTTTCCTTCAAGATAGAACAAGTTGCCGAAACGCTCGCTCGTTTTGCGTGTCGAGTTGTAGACAGGGGTATCCGATTTTAATGTTCCTGAATAGACACGGAAAAGAGTCAACCGGCCGGCATAGGGATCAGCAATCGTCTTGAAGACGTATGCAGAGAAGGGAACGGTTTCATCGGGAAGCCGTTCCTCGATATCCTCCGTGCCCGGTTTCCGGCCGACAGCAGGGCCGCGGTCTACAGGCGAAGGAAGATATCGGACAATGACGTCCAGCAGCGGGGTTATTCCGATATGCTTGAGTGCTGAGCCGCATATCACCGGAACAATGGATCCGGAAAGGACGCCTGCCTTAAGACCGTTTTTCATGTCTTCCACACTGATCTCTCCATCCTCAAGGTATTTTTCCATGAGGCTCTCATCAGACTCGGCGATGTCTTCCATCATCGTTTCCCGCAGACTTTCTGCTTCATCCTTCAGTTCCGCCGGGATATCTACAGTCTTGTATCCACCCTTGGGGCCTTCGAAAAAACAGGCCTTCATGGCGACCAGATCGACGACGCCCTTAAAGGATTCTTCGGCGCCGATGGGCAGGAAAATGGGTGTTACCTTCTGAATCCGGGTTTTGATGCTTTCCAGAGCCTTGGAAAAATCGGCGCGTTCCCGGTCCATCCGGTTTATGAAGATGATACGGGGAAGTTTGTAACGATCTGCATATTCCCAGACTTTCTGCGTCTGAAATTCCACACCGCTGACGGCATCAACCAGGATGACTGCGGCGTCAGCAACGCGCAGACAGCTTCTCGTATCAAAGGCAAAATTGGAATCACCGGGGGTGTCCACGAGGTTGATTTTGTGCTTCTCCCAGTCCACAAAGCCTGTGGCGGCGGTGATGGAGATATGCTTTCTCTGCTCTTCCGGCTCGTAATCAAAAGAGGAGGAGCCTTCGTCCACCCGACCCGGTCTTTCAGTCTTACCACTGACAAAAAGAAAGGATTCGCAGAGCGTGGTTTTTCCGGTTCCGCCGTGTCCTACGATTGCGACATTTCTCAAACTCCTGGATTCGTATTTTGCCATGAAATCTCCTTTCGGTATCTTTCCATATCAATCATGAAACAGCTGTTTCCGCTGCGGCTCTTTAGCTTATTCCCTGTTTTAAAGTCAAGTCAAATTTAGCTCTTAGAGTCAATCCCTCACAATATTGCAGGCTGATTTTCCGAGTCAAAATGTACATGAAATCATTTTTAACGGGAAGCGGGCCATGCTTCATAATTGGATTGACAACGCCAAGGAAACACAGTATAAAATTCGACCCACAATGGATAACCATGCTCGCAATATGAACCCGCCTGTCGCACGAACGCGTTGTTTTTTCAATTTTGGAAAGTGATTTCAGAAATAACTCAACGTGCAGGTATTCCGGGAATTCCGCACAGATGAGATAGGTGAAGAGTGTACGAGAGGAAGAGATAATATGGCTGGTACAAAGAAAAAGATAAAGAAGGTTCTGATTGCCAACAGAGGTGAGATTGCTCTGCGAATCCTCCGGACAGTCAAGGAACTTTCCATGGATAGTGTCGTGATCTATGAAAAGCCGGACAGCGAAGCGTATTATATCCGTCTTGCCGACGACGCTATCATGATTGGTGATGGACCACGGAAGGATTATCTGGATATCGATAAGATCATCTGGGCAGCCCGGAAAAGCGGTGCGGATGCCATTCATCCCGGCTATGGGTTTCTGTCGGAAATTCCGGAATTTTCCGCGGAATGTGCGCGGGCCGGGATTGTTTTTATTGGTCCGCCTCCCGATGTCATCCGCAATCTGGGTAATAAAGTCGTAGCCCGGGATATAATCGAGAAGGCGAACCTTCCCTTTATTCCGGGAACAAAAGATTTATTCCGCGGTGACGCCGGACTTCGGGAAGCTATTGCCTTTGGACGCCGTTATGGTTACCCCGTGATGCTGAAGGCTTCTTCAGGGGGTGGTGGCCGTGGGATCAGGAAGGTCATCAACGAGGCCGACCTCGAGATTCAGCTGCCCCAGGCGAGAGCGGAGGCACTTTCCGCGTTCGGCGACGAAAACGTCTATGTGGAAAAATGCATCGAAGCGCCGCGGCATGTGGAAATACAGATCCTTGCCGACTCTTACGGTAATGTCATTCACCTGGGCTCGCGGGACTGTTCCATCCAGAGACGTCATCAGAAACTCCTGGAAATCGCACCGGCAGATCTTCCCCCTGACGTGCTCAATGCCATGTACGGCGCCGCTATCGAAGCAGCCAGAGTCGCGGGATATGTCAATGCCGGAACGGTCGAGTTTCTTGTCGATTCCCGAACGAATGAATTCTGGTTCATGGAGATGAATACCCGCCTTCAGGTTGAGCATACGGTGACGGAAGAATTGACCGGCGTGGATATCGTCCGGGAACAGATCCGGATTGCCGAAGGTGAGCATCTGAGTATTCCTCTGGAAAGAATTCATTTAATGGGTAAGGCTGTTCAGGTCCGGATCAATGCTGAAGATCCCAAGAACAATTTCATGCCGGAAGGGGGAAAAAGGGTGGAAGTTTATCAGTCCGCCGGCGGTCCGGGAGTGCGACTCGACGGTCTGGTTTATCAGGGATATAAAATTCCCACGGAATACGATTCACTGATGGTGAAAATGACCGTTCGCGGATTCAACTGGGAGCAGACTATTCAAAGACTGAAAAGATCCCTCGAGGGGTTTCTCATTGTCGGGCCCAAAAGCACGGTGCCATTTTATCTGGCGATCTGTGACGAACCCGATTTCCAGGCGGGGAAATTCGATACCAGTTACATCGAAACGCACCCTGAAATTTTCAAATACCCGGAAGCAGAGCGGGAAATTGCAAAACTTTCAAGGCTTATCGCCGAAACGCACGCAAAGAAGATCAACCCTTATGCCTATTAGCCTGCGGCAAATCGTCCGGCCGCCCGCCGATGACGCTTCGCAGAAAATTCAAGCCATTCCCGGCATTTTCTCTCTGATGGCGAGGAGGGGCTTTAACCTAAATTTAAAATGAAAATTAAAGTATATCCTATGAAGATATCCGAACATCTCCTTGAAGAACGAATTTCACCCCAAGACTTAAAGAAAAAAGGCGTTTCCTTTATTGTTGATAAAATCCGGCGATCCGAGGGGTATTACGTGACCAACACGGAGCGGGACCTCTCCCAGTCCGATTTCAAGAACCGGGTCATGCCCCATACACAGCTTCTCGTAGCCAGGGAACGAAATGAAGCAGGCTTTTTTTCCATTGAGATTACAGGCGGCGCCTCGATTCACGTTGACATGCTGCGCAAACAGATTAATCCCCTGGAAAAGCTGGAAGTATTAAGCGCCAACATGCCGGATACGCTTTTTCAGACCCTGTGCCGGGGGATAAACATGTTTGGATACCGGCCCTATCCAGAAAACGTGATCCGTTTGACGGTTCGATCCTTTGCCCGATACGTCCATGTATGGAGGGTGTTCGATTTCCTGAACCACGTTTCGAACATGATCCCTGTGTTTGAAGAGGTGAAGGCAGCGGGCTGCCTTCTGGAGCCGGCCATCTGCTTTTCCACGGGTCCCGAGCACACGGACGCCTATTATGTAAAAAAAGTCGGAGAGATCCTCGATGTTACCGGACCCGATATCCTGTTGGCCATCAAAAACCACGGAGGACTGGGGACACCCAAACGGATCGGCGAACTGGTGCGATCCATCTTGAATGCCTACCCCGATCTGATTATCCATTATCACGGACACAACACGGATGGCGCAGATGTCGGCAGGATTGTAGAGGCTGTGCGGAACGGCGCAAAGATCGTCGATGCCGCGGACCATGCTTTTACCGGTTTTTACGGACCGCCTCCGCTGCTGACCGTTGTGGATGTCCTGCAGGAATATGGATACCGGCCATCCGGACTGAATCGTCAGGCAGTTATGGATACCTCAAATAAACTTCGGCCGGAACGTGAATACTATAAGGACTTTGAGTCTCAGTTTCTTGGGTTTGATTCCACGGTCCAGATTCACAAACTCCCCGGGGGGGCAACCGGTTCGAGCTTTGAGCAGGCCGTGAAGGGGGGATTCCTGAACCGCATGCCGGAGATCCTGCAGAACGAACTGCCCCGCGTTCATGTTGAACTGGGGAACTGGTGGAGCGTCACGCCCGGGTCTCAAATTCTCTGGACCACCGCCGTCAATAATGTCCTTAAAGGGCAACGGTATAAGGAAGTCAATGACGACCTGAAAAATCTCATGCTGGGGCGTTACGGAGAACTTCCTTTTTATCGCCCTTCGGATGAAATTTATTGTTCGGTCTTTGGACCTGAATGGAAAAAAATAGTTGAGCAGGAATACGGCTTTCAGAAGGTGGAGGATATCGACATCGAAGTCGAGAAAAAGGTGCTGGAACACCGGTTGGGACGCGAAGCGACGGAAGACGAACTCGTCCTTTACCTGCAGCATCCCAATGACGCGGTGGATTTTTTCAAATTCGAAGCCAAATACGGCAAAACCTGGGTGCTGCCGCCAAAGATATGGTTTAAAAAGGGCGGCTTCAATCTGGGTGAAAAGTTCGAAATTCTCGATGCATTCGGAAAACTGCATATCATTGAAATCGGAACCCAGCGGAAAACAAAGACCGGTGACGCGATTACTTACATGCTCATCGATCACCATTCACAGCCCATCCTGACCGAATTGGAAGGTGAGGGACCGTCAGCGGCAAGAAAGATCCAGTTGACAGCCAAAGAGATCGACGCCCTGGCTCTGTCCGGCGACATCCGTTCACACATTACCGGTACAGTGAGCGAAATTCCTGTTTCGGAGGGAGATGAAGCGTCCGCGGGCCAGATCCTCATCATCCTTGAGGCGATGAAGATGTTGAACAATGTTGTTTCTGAAGTCAACGGCCAGGTTTCGGAAATTTTTGTTTCCCCTGGAGACAGGGTTGAAGTCGGCGCGCCGCTGCTGATGATAAAAAAAGCATAATGCTTTCAGGTTAATCGCTTCTTTATCGAATGGGAAAAAGAAGAGGAGCGGGAACCCGGTTTGTTCAGATTATGATATTAAGATTATGATGTTAAGTACAAAGATTCTTCGTTTAAAGAGAGAAGATCTTGTTCTTATACAATATATTCTTGAAGGATATGAAGGCATCTGTTCCATCTCTACGGTAGACTCTCGTGTGGCCTTGATCCGTGTCACTTTAATGCCCGGTTTGGAATCGGCGGTATTGGAAATCCTCGACCGGTTGCGATCGGAATTTAATTTCGAGGACGTTCCGCCGTCCTGTTCTGAATTCGAAGGCAAGTCGTCATGAAAGCACCGTTGAACCTGATCTCAGTCTCGATTTTTTTCCTTTTTCTGTCAGGCATGAGTTCTCGCTCAGGCCGGAACCCGGAAACAATCCCTCTACCTGAGAAAAACTTTACGGCAACTTTATTGACGTATCCGATATGGTTACGGAATGCCGAAATGTCAGCATTGAAGGCGGGACATACATTTCAGGAAAAAGAGGAGAGGGATTTCTTTCAATTCCCTTTGAAAATCTTACGTCAATTACTTTTTTTCATACAGAAGGAACATTAAAGGGAGTCATTAAACTCCGCACCGGAAGTTCCATAGAATTAATCATGAAAAAAGATGACAAAGCTTACGGACTGACCCTTTATGGAGATTTTCAGATTAAACTCGTGGATTTGAGAAAAATAATCCTGGGGACGCAGGCGTCCCGGTGGTGAATTCTGAAGATGCTGCCCCTCAGGAATGCAACAGTTCAGAGTTTGAATTGTTCACGTTACCACCCTGTGCAATCATCACGACATCAAGATTTTTGTGTCGCCACTCCATATTCCCGGAATCTTTAAAATGGAAAAATCCCCGGACAGAACGCATCCCTCGGCAGACCCGCTGGTTGACCTTCAGGGGCACATTGAGCGCGTCAGTTACATCAATGAAGAAAACGGTTATACCGTTGCCCGGGTGAAGGTATCCGGCCGCCGTGATCCGGTGACGGTGGTGGGCGGCATGATGAACCCCACGCCCGGGGAAAAGGTCCGGATGAAGGGGGAATGGACGAATCACCCCCGGTTCGGGGAACAGTTCCGTCTCGTGTTCTGCGAATCTTCCGTTCCGGCAACGGCCGTCGGCATCGAGAAGTATCTGGGATCGGGGCTGATTAAAGGGATTGGCCCCGTCATGGCACGACGGATGGTGGAGAAGTTCGGCGAGGCCACTCTGGAAATCATCGATCAGGATAGTGCCCGCCTTCAGGAAGTGGAGGGCATCGGTGAAAAACGGATCACCATGATCCGCAGGGCATGGGAAGAACAGCGGGAAATCCGGTCCATCATGATTTTTCTTCAGTCACATGGGGTCAGCGCAGCCTATGCAGCCCGGATCTTCCGTCAGTACGGCAATGCCGCCATAAAGGTGCTTCAGGAAAACCCCTATCGCCTTGCCACGGATATCTTCGGAATCGGGTTTCTCACGGCCGACCGAATCGCCGAAAAGATGGGCTTTGCCCGGGATTCCCATCTCCGTGCGGAAGCGGGAATCCTCTATGTCCTTCATGAACTTTCCGAGGAGGGCCACGTCACTTACCCTGCCGGGCCGCTGATCCGAAAATGTGAGGAAACCCTCGAAATCGATCGGAAATTCATCGCTGCGGCTCTGGAAGGGATTGCCGGAGAGCGACAGATCGTCATTGAAGACGGAGCATCTTTCCCCGAGGCACTCCCGGACCGGACCGTTTCCCTGGCAAAATATCACCTTTCGGAAACGCAGACCGCAGCCAGGCTGAGGATTCTGCTGAACACTCCGTCAGCTCTCCGTGAAATCGAAACAGAGAAGGCCATCGCCTGGGTGCAGGAAAAATTATCCCTGACTCTGGCGCACAACCAGATCGAGGCGATTCGTGCCGCCGTGTCGAATAAGCTGCTGGTCATAACCGGCGGACCGGGGACAGGGAAAACCACGATTATCAATGCGATCATTCGCATTTTTTCCGCATCGGGGACCAAGATTCTGCTGGCTGCGCCCACGGGGAGGGCGGCCAAACGAATGAGCGAAGCCACAGGGATGGAGGCGAAGACGATTCACCGGCTGCTGGAATACAGCCCTCAGAAGGGTGGATTCCAGAAAGACGACACATCCCCCCTGGACTGCGAGATGCTGATCGTGGACGAGGCTTCGATGATCGACATCATCCTGATGCATCACCTTGTAAAGGCCATTCCTCTTCCGTCCTCTTTCATCATGATCGGGGATGGCGATCAACTTCCCTCAGTGGGAGCGGGCCGCGTTCTGAATGACGTGATCGAATCGGGTTGCCTGCCTGTGGTGGAATTGCGTGAAATCTTCCGTCAAGCGCGGGAAAGCTCCATTATCAACAATGCCCACGAAATCAACCGGGGGAAATTTCCCCGCCTCCAGCCCCCCGGAGACCGGTTGGATGACTTCTATTTTGTGGAACAGGAAGATCCGGAAAAAGTGGTCGATCTGATTATCCGCCTGGTAAGGGAACGCATTCCCCAGCGTTTCGGGCTTGATCCAATGGAAGACATTCAGGTGCTTACTCCCATGCATCGGGGTCTTGCCGGGGCGGGGAATCTGAACAGCGTCCTGCAGGCGACACTGAATCCCGGTAAAGACGGTCTGCAGAGGGGCGGGAGGTTTTACCTCGTCGGAGACAAGGTCATGCAGATCCGCAATAATTATGACCGCGACGTTTACAACGGCGATATCGGCAGGATTGTCCGGCTGGACCATGAACTTCAGGAAGCCACCCTGAACTTTGACGGGCGCGAGGTTGTCTATGAGTATGGCGATTTGGAGGAGATTGTCCTGTCGTATGCCGTTTCTGTCCACAAATCACAGGGGGCGGAATATCCCGCCGTGATCATGCCTCTGCTTATGCAGCATTACATGCTTCTTCAGCGGAATCTCCTCTATACGGCGGTTACGCGCGGGAAAAAACTGGTTGTGATTATTGGCTCAAAAAAGGCATTGGCCATCGCCGTCCGTAACAACAAAACACATAAGCGTTTCACACTGCTCAGCCAGCGTTTGCGGAAGGCAATGGCCGAATCATGAATATCCACCATCAGAAATGGCATTTATGCCGGAAGCAGTGAAGAGATGGCTGCGGATGTTCGTTAGGGACCAATGTTGAACATGGCGCAGCGAACCTGGAATTCCGCAGTAAGGGGATGAAGGGAAATGTCAATGGCATAACGGTTGACATCCTTTCAAAATGGTGTATGAAAAGCGCATTATTTTATTCTGAAAAGACTGTCATCCCAGATCCAGGATTTAAACCGGCAGCCCGCAGGCCGGTTTCATCAGAAGAAGGTTATAGTAAAGGTTATAATATGTTTGCATCAGTCCTTAAAAAGATCGTAGGTACAAAAAACGACAGGGAACTCAAGAAATATTCTTTAATACAACGTGAAATCAATGCCTTGGAATCATCCATCGCTGCACTGAGCGATGAGCAGCTCAAGGAAAAAACGCCTTATTTCAAGGAAAAACTGCATACCGGAGCCAGTCTGGACGACATTCTGCCCGAAGCCTTTGCCGTCGTCCGTGAAGTCGCCCGGAGAACGGTGAACATGCGTCCCTTTGACGTTCAGCTTATCGGAGGGATGGTGCTTCACGAGGGCAAAATTGCGGAAATGAAGACGGGTGAAGGAAAGACCCTGGTAGCCACGATGCCCATGTATCTCAACGCGCTGGAAGGGAAGGGCGCCCATCTGGTTACCGTCAACGATTACCTGGCCCGTCGTGATGCCGAATGGATGAGCCCGATCTACAGCTTCCTGGGCTTGTCCGTGGGGGTGATCGTACATGGCATGGATGATGATGAGCGAAGAGCCGCCTATGCCTGCGATATCACCTACGGCACGAACAACGAGTTCGGATTCGATTACCTGCGGGACAATATGAAATATTCCCTGGAGGATTATACGCAGCGCGAATTTAATTATGCGATCGTCGACGAAGTGGACAGCATCCTTATAGACGAGGCACGGACGCCGCTGATCATTTCCGGTCCGTCTGAAGAATCGACCGATAAATACTATCGGATCAATCAGATTATCCCCAGACTGAAGAAGGAAAGGGACTACACGATCGATGAAAAGAGCCGGACCGTCGTCCTGACGGAAGAGGGAGTTGCGAGGGTTGAGTCCTATCTGAACGTTTCAAACCTGTATGAACCCCGGAATATCGATACCCTCCATCACGTCAATCAGGCCCTTAAGGCTCATACGCTTTTCAAGCGCGATGTGGATTATCTCGTGAAAGACGGGCAGGTCATTATCGTCGATGAATTCACCGGACGGATCATGCCCGGCAGACGGTACAGCGATGGTCTGCACCAGGCCCTGGAAGCCAAGGAAAAGGTCAAAATTGAACAGGAAAACCAGACGCTGGCCTCCATCACGTTCCAGAATTTCTTCCGGATGTACTCCAAACTGGCCGGCATGACAGGTACAGCCGACACCGAGGCCGCAGAGTTCAAGAAAATCTATAATCTGGATGTGGTCGTGGTGCCGACAAACATGCCGATGATCCGGGTGGATCATACCGATGTCATCTACAAGACGGAAAAGGAGAAGTTTTCTGCGGTCATCGAGGAAATCAAGGAACTGCACAAGGCGAAAAGGCCGGTTCTGGTGGGAACCATTTCCATTGAAAAGTCGGAGCTTCTCAGCAAATACCTGACTCAGACAGGCATCCAGCATCACGTTCTGAATGCGAAAAATCATGAAAAGGAGGCGGAAATCGTCTCCCAGGCCGGTCAGCCCGGTCAGGTGACCATCTCCACGAACATGGCCGGCCGCGGGACAGACATCAAACTGGGCGAAGGGGTGGCGGAACTGGGCGGTTTGCATATCCTGGGCACGGAGCGGCATGAGAGCCGCCGAATTGACAATCAGCTCCGGGGGCGTTCCGGTCGACAGGGCGATATGGGATCTTCCCGGTTTTATCTCTCGTTGGAAGACGATCTCCTGCGAATTTTCGGGGCGGAAAAAATTTCTTCCATCATGGACAAGATCGGAATTGAAGAGAACCAGCCCATAGAGCATAAACTTATCTCCAGGGCCATCGAAAATGCGCAGAAGCGGGTTGAAGGGCAGAACTTTGATATCCGCAAGCATCTTCTGGAATATGATGACGTCATGAACCGTCAGCGGCAGGTTATTTACGAGCAGCGGAGAAATGTGCTCAAAGGTGACGAACTGCGCGAAGACCTTCTGGATATGATTGAAGAAGTTGTTGAAGATTTTGTTCCGGAATACGTAGATGAAAAGCGTCACCCCGATGAATGGAATCTCAAGGGACTGGAGGACAGGGTCTTAAAGCAATTTTCCCTGAGGCTGGATTTCAGTAAGTCGGGCGATGTCGGGAGCCTGGAAGATATTCAGGAAAAAATCGTTGCAGCCGTCAATGATCTTCTTAACAGAAAAGAAGCGGAATTCGGGAAGCCGCTTATGGATTATCTCATCAGGATGATCAGCATCCAGTCTATTGACACCCACTGGAAGGATCATCTGCTGGCCATGGATCACCTCAAGGAAGGCATTGGTCTGAGGGGATATGGGCAGAAGGACCCCGTGCGGGAATATCAGAAAGAGGGGTATGACCTCTTTATGGATATGATTCGGCGGATCAAGGAAGACACTCTTGAAAAACTCTGCATGGTACAGATCCGGCGAGAGGAAGAGGTGGAAGAAATGCGGGAGCAATCCCGGCAGAATTACATCATGAACCGGGGCGAAGATATTGCAGCGCCGGCGACTGTCAGAAGAAAAAATGAAAAAGTCGGTCGCAACGATCCCTGTCCCTGTGGCAGCGGGAAAAAATACAAGAAGTGCTGCGGTGCTAATAAATAACAATATCTGACTCAGAAAAACAGACCCGCTCGAAATATGAACAGCTGAAAAACAGGTGAATCACATGAATTCTCATGAATATTATGTCCCCGGTTATCTGGCCAACGGGATTTCCGCAGGGATCAAGGAGGCGGGCAGGAAAGACCTTGCCCTGATTTTTTCCGAAGTTCCGGCGAAAGCTGCCGGTGTATTCACAACGAACTGTTTTAAAGCAGCCCCGGTATTGGTGGATATGGAAAGAATATCTTCAGGGACTGCCCAGGCCATTCTGACCAACAGCGGCAACGCCAACGCCGCGACGGGCGATGAGGGATACCGGGATGCCTTGACCATGTCCCGCGTCGCCTCCAGACAGCTTCACATTGCTGATGAACTGGTTATGGTGGGCTCCACCGGCGTGATTGGCCACCCCCTGCCCGTAGATAAAATAGAAAACGCTGTCGAACCACTGGCTGCCGGGATGCACTCCGGAGGAATACCCGCTGCCGAAGAGGCCATGATGACGACCGACCGGTTTCCGAAAATGTCATGCCGGAAAATCCTTATCGGTTCCAGAGAAGTCACACTCTGCGGCATTGCCAAGGGGGCGGGCATGATACAACCCAATATGGCCACTATGCTGGCCTATCTGATGACGGATGCCGATATCGAGATCTCCGCTCTGAATGCGGTCTTTAAGGAAGGGGTTGCGCAGAGCTTCAATGCCATTTCTGTTGACGGCTGCATGAGCACGAACGACACGGCGCTCATTCTTGCCAACGGCATGGCCGGCAATCGGACGATCCGCAGGCGATCCCGGGAACTTACACCCTTTCGGGAGATGCTGTTTGCTGTTCTGAACGAACTCTGCCGGGATATGGTCCGTGACGGCGAGGGGGCGACAAAACTCATCGAGCTGGTCGTGGAAGGGGCAAGGACGGATTCGGAGGCCCGTCGGGTAGCCTATGCCGTGGCCAACTCCAATCTGGTCAAAACAGCCTTTTACGGGGGAGATCCTAACTGGGGACGTATCATCTCGGCAGCCGGCTCGCTTGGCATTCCACTGCCTGTAAAAGCAGTGAAACTCTTTTTTGATGACGTATGCCTTTTCTCAGCAGGTCAGGGGACAACGCCACCAGCAGACCGGGTAGCGGCCATCATGGCCCAGGATGACATTCAGGTCCGTCTCGATCTTGCCATGGGGAATAAAAGATTCAGGATTTACACGTCCGATCTTTCCTTCGAATATGTGAAAATCAACGCCCATTATCACACCTGATTCCAGTACGGCAGACCGGGATGAAAGTAATTCAATGCTGGGATGACGGTCCTGTCAATGATCTCCGCCTGATCGATATTCTGAGGCGTTATCAGGCAAGGGCAACATTCTGTCTCAATCCAGGCCTTTATCAGGATGAACGATCCTTCGGTTGGCTTCATGATGGTCAGGAAGTCTGGCGGCTCAGTATTCATGAATTGCCTGAGGTGTATGAGGGATTTGAGATCTGCAACCACTCCATGACCCATCCTGACCTGACCGGACTGACGGGTGAACGGTTGGACTGGGAAATCAGAGCCAGCCGGGAGCTCTTGGAAAAAATCTTTCAGAAGCCGGTCCGTGGGTTCTGTTATCCTTTCAATGCGTATGATCATTCGACTCTTCATGCCGTTCGTTCTGCCGGTCATCTCTGGGCGCGATGCGGGCAGAACGGAAAGCATATTTTTCCGCCGGATGACCCATTGAGGTTTTCTCCCCATTGCCACTTTCTTGATCCGGAATTCCGGCTTAAATACGAACACGCGAAAAAAAAGGAAAAAATATTTTTCTTCTGGGGGCACAGCTATGAACTTACTTCAGAGGACATGTGGGTAAAATTTGAAGGCTGGATCAAAGAAGCAGGTTCAGATGAAACAGTGGAATGGTCGTTCATAGATGACCTGTTTGGATGAAATAAAGGACTCTTCCCTATTCATGTCTTGACATGAAGACAATAAAATGATTACGTAAAACCGTCATTTGCAGTTTCAATTACAATATGCGTCATGAATCCTGATGAATCCGGGATCTCATCCAGAATAGTCCCGGCCGATCAGAATTTATTTCCGCCGATTTCGCGCAAACCGGCAGCAAAGGCGTCAACAGTCAATATAGAATTGCGTTGTTTGAAAGGTGCCCACAACAGGCGGGTGCCTTTTTTTAGCTTTTATCCACCCATGGCCGACGTCATCTGAAGAATCGCAGTTGGGATAAATTAGATATTTTCTTACAGTATCAGGAGCGTGTAATTATGAACAAACGTCGAATTTATGTCACAGAACAGGATATGGAGAGACTGGAGGATCTCCTGGAAACATCGAAGAAATCAGAGTATGCGCGGAGTCTGGAAGCTGAGCTGGTAAATGCCGTCGTGGTGCCTTCGGAAGAGATGCCTCCAGATGTCGTGACTATGAACTCCTGTGTCTGTTTTGAAGATCTGACGACAGGAAACAGGGAAACCATAACACTGGTTTATCCTGGTCAGGCCAATATGGCTTCCGGGAGGGTTTCCGTGCTTGCGCCCGTCGGTTCGGCTTTGATCGGGTTATCGGTCGGCCAGACAATTGAATGGCCCATGCCGAACGGCCGTAAACGACGTCTGCGCATTGTGGAAGTGCTTTATCAACCTGAAGCGGCAGGGGATTTCCATCTATAGCGGAAGCTCCTTCCGTGTTAACCCGCATGGCAATTCCAGTTGACAAATTCCATCCGTGGAATCTTACTTCGGCAATGTCTTTCTGTTTTATCTTGCGTATTATCAATCTTTATGCTATCAGCCTGCGCAATTCACACATCCTCGGACCGGACGGCTGTTGCTTTTGGTTTCAAGAGTTTCCGTTCGGAATGAAAAGGATGGAGGATAAATAAAAAACAAAAGAGGAGTTTATTTATGGCAATTATTTCAATGAAGCAATTGCTGGAGGCAGGGGTCCATTTCGGACATCAGACGAACAAATGGAATCCGAAGATGAAACCGTATATCTTCGGGGCAAGAAACAACATCTACATTATCGATCTCCAGCAGACGGTAGGATTGTTTCAGAATGCTTATAATTTTGTTATCGACACCGTTTCCGAAGGTGGGGAAATCATGTTTATCGGGACAAAGAAACAGTCCCAGGATTCCATCCATGATGAAGCCACGCGATGTGGGATGCCCTATGTGAACCAGCGATGGCTGGGCGGGATGCTGACGAATTTTGTCACCATCAAAAAGAGAATCGACCGCTTGAATTATCTGGACCAGATTTTTGAGGACGACAGCGTCCGGGCATTTCCTAAAAAGGAAATCATGGGTCTCCAGAAGGAGAGGGAGAAACTGGTGAAGGTTCTGGGCGGGATTCAGAAGATGAAAAGTCTTCCCGCCGCTCTGTTTATCGTCGATCCGAAAAGGGAAACCATCGCCGTCAACGAAGCAAAGAAGCTTCGAATTCCCATCATAGCCATCGTCGATACAAACTGTGATCCTGAAAATATTGATTATATCATTCCAGGAAATGATGACGCCATCCGGGCGATCAAACTCTTTTCTTCAAAATTCGCCGATGCGGTTACCGAAGGAAAGCGGCGGTATGAAGAACGCCTTCAGGCGGAGACGGACAAGGATGTTGAATCCTCGACTGTACAGCAGGAAGAAAATCCGGAAGCGGATATACCTGAAAGCATTGAGACCAAGGAAAGCGTCTCTGCTGCAGCGGATTCCGATCTGGACGAAAACGAGTAGCGAAATGTAGAGGAGGAATATAAAGTGGGTATTACATCAGCAATGGTCAAAGAATTGAGAACGAAAACGGGGGCGGGAATGATGGACTGCAAAGAAGCCCTGACTTCGTCCAATGGAGATTTTGAAAAAGCGATAGATTATCTGCGGAAGAAGGGCATGTCTGCGGCAACGAAGCGCTCTTCCAAGGCAGCAAAGGAAGGAACCATCGCCTCCTACATCCATATGGGAGGAAGAATCGGTGTGATGGTTGAGCTGAACTGTGAAACGGACTTTGTCGCAAAGACAGAAGATTTTAAGAATACGGCAAAAGATATCGCCATGCATGTGGCTGCCTCCAACCCGACTTATGTGAATCCCGATGAAATTCCGGAAGAAGCTCTGGAAAGAGAAAAGGAAATCTATCGAAGTCAAGCCCTGGCTGAGAAAAAACCGGAGAAGATCTGGGATAAAATCATCGAAGGAAAACTCAATAAGTATTACGAGGAAGTATGCCTGACCAAACAGAAATTCATCAAAAATACGGATATCACTATTGAAACCCTCATCAATAATCTGATTGCCAAGACCGGCGAAAATGTCATTATTCGACGTTTCGCCCGTTATCAGCTCGGAGAGGAACTCAAAAAATAATTTTTTGCAGGAAATTCCTGATATTTAAAGGAATACGTTAAAGGCAAGTGGTCAATTTCTTGGAAAAGCCGGTTTATAAAAGGGTCCTGCTGAAGCTCAGCGGGGAAGCCCTGATGGGCGGTCACCGAAGCAGCAGTATTGATCCGGAAATGGTCAATGCAATTGCTGCTGAAATAAAGGAGGTCGTCAATCTGGGCGTTTCTCTGGGGGTTGTGGTCGGCGGCGGAAATATTTTTCGTGGTGTCGAAGCCAATGCGAAAGGTATGGACAGAACTTCTGCGGATTACATGGGCATGCTTGCCACGGTGATCAACAGTCTGGCCCTGCAGAGCGCTTTTGAAAGAATTGGAATCGACACGCGGGTGCAGTCCGCCATCGCTATGCGGGAAATTGCCGAGCCCTTTATCCAGCGGAAAGCGATGAGCCACCTGGAAAAGAGACGGGTGATGATTTTTGCGGCTGGAACTGGAAATCCCTACTTTACCACCGATACGGCCGCTGTTTTACGGGCGATGGAAATCAAGGCGGATGTGATCATGAAAGCGACCAAGGTGGACGGGGTTTATGACAAGGACCCGGTTGCTTATTCCGATGCCGTAATGTACAAAAATATCACCTATAGTGATGTGTTGGCTCAGAACCTGAAAGTAATGGACGCAACCGCGATATCTCTCTGCCGGGATAACCATCTGCCCATCCTGGTGTTCAATCTTCAGAAACCCGGCAATATTGTCAGATGTATTTCCGGAATACCCATAGGAACCCTTGTTGGAGATTAACAAATGAAGGACATGGTCTTTGACGAACTGAAGCAGAATATGGAAAAAGGATTGCAGGCTCTGGAAAAATCCTTTAACAAAGTGCGTACGGGAAGAGCTTCAATATCATTGCTTGACGGAATTAAAGCGGATTATTACGGTACACCGACGCCTCTCAATCAGGTCGCTACCCTTTCTGTTCCGGAAAGTCGGCAGATCCTGATTTCTCCGTGGGATACCAGTGCCCTGAACGCCATAGAAAAGGCGATTCAGAAATCCGACCTGGGACTCGTTCCGAATAATGACGGCAAGGTTATACGGATTTCTATTCCGCCATTGACTGAGGCCCGACGGAAGGAACTGGTCAAAGTCGTTAGGAAGATGGCGGAAGAATGCAAGGTTAAACTCAGAAACGCCCGAAGAGACGCCAACGAAGAATTCAAATCCATGAAAAAAAATAATGATATTTCCGAAGATCAGATGCATGATTATCAGGATCAGGTTCAAAAAATGACAGACAGCTATATTGAAAAGTCAGAGGAAATTCTCGTACAGAAAGAAAAAGAAATTATGGAGATATAGCCGGTTTCCGGAATTGCATGTTTCTTTTATAATCAGGGAGGGGAGCCAAGAGGCTCCCCCTTTTGTTCAATAGGCGTTTTTTTACAGCCTGATTTATATCCTTTCCCAGGGAATAAGTCATGGGGGCCGGCAGACAATCTGTTATATGATGGCAGAAAATAAAGAAGCATCCGGAAAGTATTTGAAGGACCTTGATCCTGAAAAAATGCCCAGGCATATTGCGATCATTATGGATGGAAATGGTCGATGGGCAGAAAAACATACTCTGGGCCGAATCTTCGGGCACAAAAAGGGAGCTGAAGCTGTTCATGTGGCGGTACGAACCTGTCGAGAATTAGGAGTGAAATATTTGACTCTTTATGCTTTTTCTATTGAAAACTGGTTTCGACCCACGATTGAAATCAACGCGCTGATGAATCTTCTTGAAGAATACCTGAGCAGCCAGCTTGAAGAGATGATGGAATACAGGATTCGGCTGAAGGTCATCGGCGATTTTAATTCTCTCCGGGATTCCGTGAAGAAGAAATTGCGCGATGTCATGGATAAAACAGCCTCCAACGATGCCATGACACTGACGCTTGCCCTCAGTTACGGAGGGCGGGACGAGATCCTGTCGGCGGTAAAGCAGATATTGAAGGATGGGATGGAGGGACGCATTAAACCGGAAAATTTGGACCGCGAGCTGTTTTCCCATTATCTTTATACGGCTGAAATGCCGGATCCTGACCTTCTGATTCGCACCAGCGGTGAGTACCGCATCAGCAATTTCTGCCTCTGGCAGATCGCCTATACCGAATTCCATTTTACAGAGGTTTTGTGGCCTGATTTCAGCAGGGATGATATGATCAGAGCGATCGCCGATTATCAATCCAGGGAAAGACGGTTTGGAATGACAAGTGAGCAGGTTAGAGTAAATCATTACAAATCTTGAGTAATCAATCTATTATGATGGTCATGGTTTTCGGGAGGAGCAGGATACACACTCGCCGATGGAATAGAATATGACGCCGCACGTTCAACGATGGGTAACAGGATTAATTGCCGTACCGTTTCTCTTTGCGGTCATTTATTTCGGATCGGAAACGCTGTTTGCCCTCGTGGTGGGCGCGGCCATTCTTGCGGCATGCGCTGAATATAACTTTATGGCCTTCGGGAAAGGATTTTCCTGGGAAAAAGGGGCGGTTATGTTCAGTGGCGCTTTTCTTCCCTCTGCGGCCTTGCTGGGAGGCGAGTCCTTGCTGCTGGCTGCTTTCACCGCCACGATCATGATTTTTTTTCTGATCTTTCTTGGAAGCATTCATGAAGGAAAAATTACGGTCATTCCCGTCAGCCGGGTTTTTTTCGCCATAGTCTATATTCCTTTAATGCTCTCCTATTTTATTTTGATCCGACAATGGGGAAATGGTGTGTTATGGATCTTCTTCATCTTGATTCTAACGGCTTCAGGTGATATCTCCGCTTTTTATTTCGGACGGACGCTGGGAAAGCATAAATTTTATCCCCTGGTCAGTCCGGGAAAGACGGTGGAGGGTGCCATCGGCTCTTTTGCGGGCAGCATTCTCGCCTGTATTCTTTATAAAACCTGCGTCCTGCCCTCACTGCCTCTTTTTCACGTGCTGATTCTGGCCTGCGTCGGCAGCTGTTTCGGTCAGTTGGGCGATCTCTGCGAGTCCGCAATTAAAAGGTCTGCAGGAGTAAAAGACTCAGGAACTATCTTTCCCGGACATGGTGGAATTCTTGATCGGTTGGACAGCCTGATCTTTCTCGCACCTTTTGTTTATTATTATCGTATTTTTTTGATCGTATGAAAAAGATATCTCTTCTTGGTTCCACAGGTTCCATCGGTTGCAGCGCTCTCGAAGTGATTCGCAGAAATCCAACAAAGTTTCAGATCGTTTCATTGGCTGCCGGGCGTAATATTGACCTGCTCAAGAAACAGATTGAAGAATTTCATCCGGTTATGGTTTCCGTTCTCGAACAGGAATGTGCGGCCGCACTGAAAAAGAAACTGAGTCCTTCATCGGGTATCGAGATCCTTTACGGTTGTGAAGGCTGTTGCAGAGTTGCCTCTGTTGAAGATGCCGACATGGTGATTTCGGCCATAGTTGGAGCGGCAGGGCTTCTACCGACACTGGCGGCGATTGACGCAGGCAAGGACATTGCGCTGGCCAACAAGGAAACCCTGGTCATGGCGGGAAAGCTCGTAACTGAAAAGGCAAAATACAGGGGAGTGACGATTTTTCCTGTGGACAGTGAACACAGTGCTATTTTTCAGTGCCTTGCCGGCCAGAATTCTAAAACGGTAAGGCGTGTTCTTCTAACGGCATCGGGTGGCCCCTTTTACCGATTTTCTTCGAAACAACTGGAGTCTGTGAAACCCGGAGATGCCCTGAAACACCCCAACTGGGTCATGGGAAACAAAATTACAATAGATTCGGCAACAATGATGAACAAGGGGCTGGAAATCATCGAAGCACACTGGCTTTTCAACATGGATATCGAAAGGATCCATGTTTACATTCATCCACAGAGCATTGTTCATTCCATGGTGGAATACATTGATGGTTCCGTTATTGCGCAGCTTGGCATCCCGGACATGAAAATTCCCATTGCTTACGCGCTCTCTTTTCCGGAAAGGCTGGATTGCCCGGAACTTTCCCTGGACCTTTTCAGGGTTGGTAAACTGGAATTTTTCCCCCCTGATGTCAACCGCTTCCCCTGTCTTTCCCTGGCATGTGAAGCGGTTCGACAGGGAGGGACGATGCCCGTGGTCCTGAACGCGTCCAATGAAGTCGCCGTTGAAGCGTTTCTCGCGAAGAGACTCCCTTTTACCCGGATTTCCGAACTTGTTGATCGGGCCATGAGTTCCCATCAGTGCATGACCTCTCCAGAAATCGAAGATATTCTGGAAGCAGATGGGTGGGCACGCAAAGAAACTGAAAAACTTCTGAAGAGCATGGGGCATTAAAATATGATCGGACTCAGTATCATATCAGTTGTCATATTGCTGGGTGTTCTTATTTTTGTACATGAATTCGGGCATTTTATCGCGGCGAAATATTCCGGAGTCGGGGTTCTGAAATTTTCCCTTGGTTTCGGTCCGAAGCTCATCAGTCGCAAGATTGGTGAGACCGAGTATCTTCTGTCACTCATTCCTCTTGGAGGGTATGTAAAACTTTTAGGCGAATCCCCGGATGACCTTCTCTCTCCTGAACAGGAAAAACGGTCTTTCCTGAAACAGCCTGTCTGGAAGCGCATCATCATCGTGGCTGCGGGACCGGTCTTCAATTTTCTCCTGGCCATCCTTATTTTTAACATAGTCTATATGACAGGGGTTCCGGTTCTTGCGCCGACTGTCGGCGGCATCGAACAGGGAAGTGCTGCCTGGAAGGCGGGCATCAAGGAAGGCGATTCCATTCTGACCGTAAACGGCAGAACCATATCCCAGTGGGACGAACTTGCTGAGGAGATCGGCAGAAGTAAGGGTAAAGCAGTGAAGCTGCGGATCGGGAATGGTGAGCCCCCCAGGGAAGTGACACTTGTCCCCCAGTTAATGAAAGGGACGAATATTTTCGGGGAAGAGGTGGAAAATTACCGGATAGGAATCAGTGCGTCTTCAAAGATTCTGATCTCCAGGACGGGACCCTTGAATGCCTTCTGGATGAGCCTCAAACAGACATGGACAATCACAAAGCTGACCATGGTCAGTATAGTAAAAATGATCGAAGGGGTGGTTTCACCTAAAAATCTTGGAGGGCCTATCCTGATTGCTCAGATTGCCGGCGCTCAGGTCAAGGAAGGAATCACCCCCTTTGTCCTGTTCATGGCACTGCTCAGCATCAATCTGGCTGTTCTGAACCTTCTGCCTATCCCGGTTCTTGATGGAGGACACCTCATGTTCTTCATTATTGAGCTGGTCATCGGGAGGGAAATCAGTATCCGCTGGAGGGAAGCGGCCCAGCAGGTGGGACTGGTTATTCTGGTCCTCCTTATGGCTTTTGCTTTTGCTATGGATATAAGTCGCTTGAACATCGGATTCATCGATGAATTTTTTAAAATGATCGGCAGGTAGAAAGACATGATGACGCTCGCGCTGGATACGTCCTCCAAAACTGTGGGAATTGCCCTTCTTGATGGAGAGGAAATTCTTGCGGAGACCTTTTTTAACCTGAACGTGAATTCATCTCTTCTACTGCTTCCGGCCATCGAGGATATGTTCCGGATAACGAACGTGAGCGCGGAACATATCGACCTCTGGGCCTGCACTGTGGGACCGGGCTCCTTTACCGGTTTGAGAATCGGAGTCGGTACGGTAAAAGGTCTGGCTCTGGCGACGGGACGACCTGTCGTGGGGGTTTCCACCCTGGAAGCTCTCGCTTTCAATGGCGTTGACGCCGGGATGATGATCTGCCCCATGATGGATGCACAGAAAAATCAGATCTATACAGCTCTTTACTTTCCTGGTTCCGGATATTCCCTGAAAAGAATCGGAGATGAGCGAAGCACCGATCTTCAGACTTTTCTGGTATCAATCGATGAAAATGTGCTGTTTATCGGCGATGGGGCGCTCAAACACCGGGATCGCATCAGCGAGTTCCTTCCATCCCAATCCTGTTTTGCCGCCCCTCATCTCCATGCTGTCAGAGCATCTTCCGTCGGGCTGTTGGGCCTTAAATATCATGAACGAGGCGAGACCCTTGATCTTTTAACCTTCACACCCCGCTACCTCCGTCTTTCCGAAGCGGAATTGAAACTGGCGCAACAGAATATCCAGGCCGGACCGGAAAGTGAAAACGGTTGATATGCAGATCCATTCATGGAAGGCGGCTTCGATTCAAAACAAGAATCATTGACAAGCCTCTTCAATTAAGATAAGTCAAGGTTCCTTTTTAAATTAAACAGAAATCATTGAAATATGTAGAAATCTCTTGAATTCATGAACCGTTTTCTCCGTATCCAGGCTCAAAATCTGATTATCTCTCTTGCAGGATTCTTTCAATATGAAACATGACAGTTTCATAGCGCGTGAGGGCATTCCTTTTATTATCGCTTTCGGCCTGACCACCCTGCTTGCCGTTTTTTTCCTGGAACAATCCTGGATTGCCGTCTTACCTCTAACCGCCACATTATTCACATGCTGGTTCTTCCGCAATCCGGAAAGACATACGCCTGAGGGTGAAAAACTCATTGTTTCGCCTGCGGATGGAAAAGTGATCCGGATCGATGAAGACTTCCATCATGAAATGCTTTCTCAGCCCTGCAGCAAAGTCAGCATTTTTATGAATGTATTTAACGTTCATGTGAATCGGGTTCCTTATTCCGGAAAAGTGACAAAAATCAGCTACAGCCCGGGGAGATTTCTTTCCGCCAACCTGGATAAGGCCTCGGAACAGAATGAACGGAATGCCATTCTGGTTCGAACCAGTGATGGAAAGGAAATTATGATCATCCAGATCGCGGGGTTGATCGCGAGAAGAATAGTTTGCTGGGTAAGAGAGGAAGATGTTGTGAAAAGGGGTGAACGATTCGGGATGATCCGTTTCGGTTCAAGACTTGAAGTTTTTATGCCGAAAGAAACGAAAATACTGGTTACTGTCGGAGAAAAAGTGAAAGCAGGCGAATCCCCTCTGGGGACGTTCTAATGAAGCAGGGGGACAAATTGGGCAGAGGCCGCATGAAAAAAGGGGTTTACCTCTTACCGAATCTTTTCACATCGGCTAATCTTTTTTTCGGATTTTATTCAATCATTTTATCAATAAGGGGATCATTTGCCCAGGCGTCGTTCTTTGTTCTCATATCGATTGTTCTTGACAGTCTGGATGGACGGATCGCCAGGATGACCAACTCCATGAGTAAATTCGGCACTGAATACGATTCATTGTCCGACCTCGTCGCCTTTGGGGTTGCGCCCGCAGTGATGGTTTATTTATGGTCCCTTTCTCATTACGGCAAATGGGGGGTTGTGGCGTCGTTCTTATTTGTTCTTTGTGGAGCTCTGCGTCTGGCACGCTTCAATATTCAGATCGGCATTGTGGAAAGTAAAGTCTTCAATGGTTTGGCCATACCTGCCGCGGCAGCGGTTGTTGTAACTGGAATACTGCTTTATGATTATCTGGTAGGCAAGGGGTCCTTTCCTCATGTCCTTATTCCAGTTGCCGTGGTCGTCCTGTCTTTTCTGATGGTCAGTAACGTGAAATATTACAGTTTCAAGGATCTGAACTATTTCGCCAGAAAGCCTTTCATGTCTTTTTTTCTGATTGTGATTGTCTTACTCATTATTGTGGCTGAACCTCAGATCATGGTCTTCATATTTGCATTAACATACTGCCTGTCCGGCCCTGTTTGGATGCTTTTCAGAATCCTGCGCCGTTATCTCGATTCGCGAATGCAGGCTTCAAAGCCGTAACGGCCCAAAGAAAGGATGCAGAAAATAATTTATAAGTTCATGTTTTTAAAAGGGTGCCTCAATGAATCTGATCGGTCCGGGGTGTCGGCTGAACGGAATTTTATCAATCATCGATAATGAAATATCGATGAAATAAGGAGAACCAGATTAATGAAGTCATATAATGTAGCCGTAGTCGGAGCAACAGGCGCTGTAGGAAATGAAATGATTCGGGTTCTGGAGGATCGTAATTTTCCTGTAAAAGAATTGACTCTTCTGGCGTCGGAAAGATCCTTAGGGGTTGAAATTGATTTTCATGGAAAAGCGATTCCGGTCAAGGTGCTTGATGAAAATTCCTTTGCCGGCATAGACATCGGGCTTTTTTCAGCGGGGGGCAGCGTCAGTGAACGGTACGCACCCGTTGCCGCAGCCGCGGGATGCGTGGCTATCGATAATACCAGTGCCTTCCGGATGACGCCGGAGATTCCTCTGATTGTGCCCGAAGTCAATCCAGAAGCCATTGCTCAGTACCGCAATAAGGGAATTATCGCCAATCCCAACTGCTCGACGATTCAGATGGTTGTCGCGCTCAAGCCGATTCACGATGCTGCGCGCATCCGGCGGATTGTTGTGTCCACCTATCAGGCCGTATCCGGAACGGGAAAGAAGGCCATTACGGAGCTGGCTGAACAGACCCGTGCTTTGATGAGTTGTCAGGAAATCCAGGTTAAGGTCTATCCTCATCAGATCGCCTTCAATTGTCTGCCGCACATCGACGTCTTTCTTGACAACGGCTATACCAAGGAAGAGATGAAGATGGTCAATGAAACCAAAAAAATCTTCAATGACCCTTCCATTGCGGTGACGGCCACGACAGTCCGGGTTCCCGTTTTTTATGGCCATTCGGAATCCGTAAATATCGAAACGGAGAAAAAAATTACAGCGGAAGAGGTAAAAAAACTGCTTGCTGCGGCGCCTGGCGTCAAACTGGTTGATAATCCGAAGGAAAATTCCTATCCCCTGGCGATCTACGCGGCAGGGCAGGACGATACCTTTGTCGGTCGTATTCGTGAGGACGAATCGATTCCGAACGGTATCAACATGTGGGTCGTTGCCGATAATATTCGAAAGGGCGCGGCGACAAACGCCGTTCAAATCGCTGAGGTCCTGATTCGGGATTATCTATGAGAATCATCGGGGGGCAGGCAAAAGGCAGACGCATTGCTGTCCCCCCGGGATATGCCGTCCGGCCGACATCCGACCGGATCAAGGAAGCTCTGTTCAATATCCTGGGGCCGGTGGAGGGTCAAGAGTTTCTCGATCTTTACGCCGGAACCGGAAATGTGGGAATGGAAGCACTGAGCCGTGGCGCCGACGTGGTTGTTTTTGTTGAAAAGATAAGCGTTCTCGTGACATCTCTCAAGAGGAATCTTGAACAGTTCGGTTTCCAGGGACGGTACCGAATTTTTCGAATGGAAGTCGAAAAAGCCGTCGCACACCTGGCTGAGGGTGGGATGTGTTTCGATTTGATCTTTGCAGATCCGCCATACAGAAAGGGGTTTGTTGACAGAACAATCGGCTTGATTAAAGATTACCCGTCAATTTTGAGGAAAGACGGCATGCTGGTTCTTCAGCACTCGGCGAATGAAACAATTGAAATAAAAGAGGATATGACACTGGATGTGGTCGACGTGAGGAGGTATGGGGATACCCTCCTGACATTTTTGAATATTCAAAATAAAGTAGAAAGGGGATGATATGAAGAAGATTGCTGTTTACCCCGGTTCTTTCGATCCTATTACGAATGGTCATCTCGATATCATTAAAAGGGGCTTGTCGATGTTTGACGAGCTTATTGTCCTCATTGCATACAACGCAGCAAAGTCGTCTCTGTTTACTGTTCAGGAACGGATAGAAATGATTCAGGAAGCACTCCACGACAGAAAAGGTGTCCGCGTTGACAGTTATGACGGTCTTCTGGTGGATTACGTCCGCAAAGAAGGGGGAAATGTCATTCTTCGGGGGCTGAGAGCCATGTCAGAGTTCGAATATGAGTTTCAGCTTGCTTTGATGAATCGTCGCCTGAATCGCAACATTGAAACGGTTTTCCTCATGACAGGCTATAAGTGGTTTTATACAAGCTCGACAATTATCAAAGAGGCCTCCCGCCTTGGAGGCTCTCCGAAAGGTCTTGTACCGGAGGTGGTTTTCAGAAAAATGCAGGAAAAATATCCACTAATGAATAAGGGTAAATGATGATTATGAAACTGGCATCAAGAGTATCTATGATAAAACCTTCACCGACGCTGGTCATAACCGCAAAAGCCGGCGCCCTGCGTGCTGAGGGGCGGGATATCATCGATTTCGGGGCAGGGGAACCGGATTTCAATACCCCCGATCATATTAAGATGGCTGCCATCCATGCGGTGGAATCCAATTTTACCCGCTACACGCCTGTCGGAGGAATCGATGAACTGAAAGACGCAATCATCGGCAAGCTCAAAAGGGATAATTATCTATCCTACAGACGATCGGAAATCATTGTCTCCTGCGGAGCCAAGCATACGCTCTTCAATCTTGCCCAGGCTCTTTTTGACGAAGGGGATGAGGTCATCATTCCAAGTCCCTACTGGGTTTCCTATCCGGATATCGTTCTTTTGACGGGCGCCCGGCCTGTAATCGTGGAAACCAGAGAGGAGAACGGCTTTAAAATGACGCCCGCTGAACTGGAAGCGGCGATCACTGAAAACAGCAAAGCCGTCATAATCAACAGTCCATCAAACCCGACGGGCTGCGTCTACTCGAAAGAAGAACTTGCCGCCCTGGCTGAGGTGGTACTCCATCATCAGCTGATTGTCGTTTCCGATGATATTTATGAAAAAATTATCTATGATGATTTTCCTTTCTGGAACATAACCGCCGTCAACCCGTCATTGAAAGACCTGACTGTCGTCGTCAACGGGATTTCAAAGGCCTATGCCATGACCGGATGGAGAATCGGTTATGCCGCAGCTCCCGAATTTCTTATCGCGGCCATGGCAAAGATTCAGAGTCAGAGTACATCCAATCCCTCCTCGATTTCCCAGAAAGCTGCAGTGGAAGCTCTGACCGGCGATCAGCAGATTATTGCCGGGATGGTGGCAGAATTTCAAAAACGACGTGATTACGTGGTTTCAACACTGGAGAGTTTCGACGGCATTTCGTGCCTGGAGCCCCAAGGAGCGTTTTACGTCTTTCCCAATGTGGAGTCCTTGTATGGATTGCGCTGCGGAAATAAGAAAATTTTAGATTCGACAACACTGGCGGAATATCTTCTTGATGAAGCCGAGGTTGCCGTAGTGCCGGGCATTGCATTTGGGAACGACCGGCATATCCGTATTTCCTACGCGACATCCATGGCTCTTATTGAAAAAGGGCTGGAACGAATACGGATGGCCTTGAAACGGTTAAGTTGACCATAAATTTGAATGATTAAGTTTAAAAAAATTATAAAATTTTACAGGTAAACATGCCATGGGCGGATTATTCGGGGTTGTTTCCAAGGGAAACTGCATAAAGCCTCTTTTTTATGGAACAGATTATCATTCCCACCTGGGAACGGAAAACGGGGGGCTTGCCGTAATCGGAGAAAAAAGTTTTCATAAAGCCATACACAGCATCAGTCAGGCGCAATTCAAATCGAAATTTATCGATCATTACCGTCAGATGAGAGGGACGGCCGGAATCGGAGCCATTGACGATGAATCGCCGCAGCCTTTGATTATCCGCTCCAAATTCGGCACCTTTGCGATTGCTGCTTCGGGTCTGGTCACCAATAAGGATCGTCTCGCTCATGAACTGCTTCAAGAGGGAACCTCATTCAGTGAAGTGGCGGGAGGCGCCGTCAACACAGTCGATCTAGTGGCAAAGCTGATCAGCCGGAGTACAAGCCTCGTCGAGGGCATTGTGCAGATGCAGGAAGTCATCGAGGGCTCAATCTGTGTTCTGATTTTGACATCGGAAGGCCTCTATGCCGCGAGAGACAAATATGGCCGATTTCCTCTGGCATTGGGAAGGGAAAGAGATGGAGACGGGTACGCCGTAGCGACGGAATCCAGCTCGTTTCCCAATCTGAACTATGAACTGGTGAAATTTATCGGTCCGGGAGAAATTGTTCTGATGACCGCCGACGGCTACAGGACCTTGCGGCCTGAGAATCCGGAAAAGAAAGTCTGCGCGTTCCTCTGGATTTATACCGGCACGCCTTCCTCCTCTTATGAAGGAATTTCAGTGGAAAACGCAAGGGAACACTGTGGGCGGGCTCTGGCTAGAGAGGACAGCATTGCGGCTGACCTGGTCTGCGGCATACCGGATTCAGGCGTCGGGCATGCCCTGGGATATGCAGCGGAATCACGAATTCCCTATCGCCGACCTCTGGTCAAATACACGCCCGGCTATGGTCGGAGTTATACGCCTCCCACTCAGGATATCCGTGATCTTGTGGCCACCATGAAACTGAGTGCCATTCGTGATGTCATCAAAGACAACCGGATGATCGTCTGCGATGATTCGATTGTACGAGGCACGCAGTTGAAAAATTACACCATAAAGAAACTGTGGGATAACGGCGCTCGAGAGATTCATATTCGGGCCGCCTGTCCGCCACTCATGTTTACATGCCCTTATGGATCATCAACACGCTCTCTTTCGGAGCTGGCTGCCAGACGCGCCATCCGGGCCATCGAAGGAAAGGATCCTGATGACGTTGCACCGTATCTTGATTGCCGTTCGGCGGAATATGCCAGAATGGTCGAATGGATCCGCAAAGATTTGAACGTGACGACTTTGAAATACCTCAATATTGAATCCATGATCGAAGCCATCGGCCTGTCGAAAGATCAGCTGTGCCTTCACTGCTGGCGGGGGCACTGATCTTTGCTCTACAGAAGGCCTTCCACAGAACCCTTCATTCATGGCAAGAAAAGGCATGTCCTGCGCTCCTGTTGAATGGAAACCCTCTGAGTCAACCTGGAAACCCTCACCACCATAAAAAATAACCTGCCATGAATCTGAAAAACGCGGCGAGCGGCAGAAATATGTCGCTGCTCCCGTAATCATTTCATTCCAGGAACTTCGGATATTCCTCATTGAAGGTGTTTATGCCTTTGTGCTATACCGATTAGCAAATATCAAAGTATAAGGAATTTCATTGAATAACCAGGTCAAGAGAAGAAAGACCAAAGCGGTCAATGTCGGAAAGGTTCAGGTTGGTGGAGGGGCCCCGGTTGCCGTTCAGTCCATGACCTGCACGGATACACGCAACGTCCGCGAAACGATAGAGCAGATTGAAGCCCTGGAAAAGGCCGGCTGTGAAATTGTCCGGGTGGCAGTGCCTGATGCTGAAGCCGCTTCCGTATTGGGAAAAATAAAAAAGTCCATTTCCATTCCCCTGATTGCCGATATCCATTTCAATCATCATTATGCCCTCATGGCCATCGAGCAGGATGTTGACGGGATTCGGATCAATCCGGGAAATGTGGGTAAAAAGAATATTGCGGAAATTGTAAGGGCTGCAAAGGATCACAATACGGTCATCCGGATCGGTGTGAATGCCGGATCGCTCGAAAAGGAACTGCAGGAAAAGCACGGCGGCCCAACAGCCCATGCGCTGACAGAAAGCGCCTTGAACAATCTTGCCTTTGTTGAGGATATGGGTTTTGACCGGATCAAACTCTCCCTCAAATCATCCCATGTTCCCACCATGATTGACGCTTACCGGCTTGTCGCGGATAAAACCGACTATCCCCTTCACCTGGGTGTGACCGAAGCGGGCACTCTTGTCACTTCCGCTGTCAAGTCCTCCATCGGCATGGGACTTCTCCTGCACGAAGGGATAGGCGATACCATCCGTGTTTCAGTCACCGGCAGTCCGGTTTTGGAAATTGGAATCGCTTACGACATTCTGCGCGCCCTGGATATTCGCAGAGTAGGGCCGGATATCATTTCCTGTCCCACCTGCGGACGCTGTGAGATCGATCTTTTTGGCCTGGTTGAGCAGGTCGAGCACTCCTTGTCCGGAATGAAAGATTACATGAAGATAGCCCTCATGGGATGTGTCGTGAACGGTCCAGGCGAGGCGGCTGAAGCTGATGTCGGCATTGCGGGCGGCAGGGGAATGGGCCTGCTTTTCAAAAAGGGGCAGGTGATCCGTAAGATAAGAGAGGAAGAATTTGTCAAGGCTTTGCTTCAGGAAATACAGGAGATGACAGGGGAATAACTCGTATATTGAAGTGAGCGCCGGGATCGGCAGGGTGTGTGCCCAACCCGAGCGGCTCGCTGTTTTTATCATTTATTAAAAATCAAGGAGGCCAAATGCGATATTCGGAAATGTTCCTGCCTACAGAACGGGAAATACCTTCAGATGCAGAGGTTGTCAGTCACCAGCTCATGCTCAGGGCGGGGATGATCAGAAAATTGTCAGCAGGAATATACTCCTATCTTCCACTTGGTTACCGGGTTCTTCGCAAGGTGGAACAGATTATCAGAGAGGAAATGAACCGGGCGGGCGCTCAGGAAGTATATCTGCCTATGGTTCAGCCGGCGGAACTCTGGCAGGAGTCGGGACGCTGGGAACATTATGGAAAGGAACTTCTGCGCTTCCGGGATCGGCATGATCGGGAGTATTGTCTGGGTCCCACTCATGAAGAAGTCATTACGGATCTGGTCCGTCATGAAATCAAGACGTACCGGCAGCTTCCCAAAAACCTTTACCAGATCCAGACCAAATTCCGGGATGAGATTCGTCCCCGTTTCGGAGTGATGCGCGGTCGGGAATTCGGAATGAAAGACGCGTACAGTTTCGATGCCGATGAAGAAGGAGCAGAAATCAGCTATCAGAAGATGTTTGAAGCCTATAAACGAATCTTCGCCCGCTGCGGTCTTCGCTTTCGTCCAGTCGAAGCGGATTCGGGGACGATTGGAGGAAGCTTTTCCCACGAATTCATGGTGATGGCCGATTCAGGCGAAGACGGACTGGTATTCTGCGCAACATGCTCTTATGCGGCCAACCTGGAAAAGGCAGAGGTCCATCCTCCAGAAAAGATGGAAATCTCCAATGATGAAATGCTGCTGCTGACGGAGGTTCATACGCCCAATGCGCGGACAATTGACGAAGTCTGTGCGTTTCTTAATGTGACGCCGCAGGAGATTGTCAAGACGCTGATTTTCAATGCAGACGGAAATCCTGTAGCTGTTCTGGTTCGCGGAGATGAAGAGGTCAACGAGATCAAGGTCAAGAATTATCTCAAATGCCAGGAGCTTGAACTGGCCATGGATGACATGATTCAGGACGTCACGGGCGCCCCGCGCGGGTTTGCCGGGGCCATCGGCATAAAAAAGGCCAGAATTCTGGCGGATTATTCGCTGCTGAACATGAAAAACGTCGTCATGGGCGCCAACAAAGAAGACTATCACCTGCGGAATGTCAACGAAGGCCGAGATTTCCAGATATCGGCTTTTGCGGATCTGAAGGTTGCCAGGGAAACGGATTCCTGCCCACGCTGCCAGGGGGCGCTTAAATTCGCCAGGGGAATCGAAGTCGGACATGTATTCAAACTGGGAACAAAATACAGCAAGGCCATGGGGGCTTCCTATCTGGATAAAAATGGAAAAGAGCAGATCATGATCATGGGTTGTTACGGGATTGGCACCGGCCGGACCGTGGCGGCCTGCATTGAACAGAACCACGACGAGAACGGCATTGTCTGGCCGATGCCGATCTCCCCTTATCAGGTGATCATCACACCGGTAAACATGAATGATAAGGCCCTCGCCGAGACAGCGGAACGTCTCTATGAAAGTCTGGCCGGCAAGGGCGCGGAAGTGCTTCTCGATGACCGGGACGAACGGGCCGGCGTCAAATTCAAGGATGCAGACCTCATCGGAATACCGATCCGAGTGACGGTCGGGCCCAAAAAACTGGCCGAAGGTAAAGTGGAGGTTCGTTTGCGGGATACAGGCGAGACATCCGATGTCCAGGTGGATTCCGTTGAAAAGATGATCCTTCGCGTCATTGAAGGAAAAATGAGCGAATCATATTTAATCTTTTGAATGTATTGTGAATATCAGAAATATTCGATTCCATACATTCCCATACATCAACAATTGATTGTTATATTATGTATCATTGGCAAAACCGGCTTCATCAGCAATAAAGAAGGGGCTTCATGCTCAGGATTACAGATATCCTCGATAAAACACAGGAATATCTTACTCCCATAGAACAGGAGTTGATTGAAAAGGCCTATATCTTTTCGGCATCCGTCCATCAGGGGCAGGTGCGTCTCTCCGGCGAGCCCTATATGACCCATCCCATGGAGGTTGCAGGCATTCTGTCTGACATGGAACTTGATGCGGCGACTATAGCAACGGGACTTCTGCACGACACCGTGGAAGACACCCTGACAACTCTTGAACAGATCGAAGAGCTCTTTGGGAAAGATGTCGCGTTCCTTGTCGACGGACTGACAAAGATCAGCAAGATTACCTTCAGCAGTCAGGAAGAACGTCAGGCGGAAAATTTTCGCAAGATGATTCTGGCCATGTCAGCGGATATTAGAATTCTCCTTGTGCGTCTGGCGGATCGTATCCACAACATGAGAACCCTCGAGTTTCATACACCTGAAAGACAGAAGTATATAGCAAAAGAAACCATGGAGTTATATGCACCTTTGGCCAATCGTCTGGGCATCTATCGAATGCAGGTTGAACTTGAAGACATTGCGTTCCGTTACCTGGATTACGAATCATACGCAAATCTGTCTCGGCGCATTGCGTTGAAGCGGGAAAAAAGAGATGAGTATACCGAGGAAGTCAAAAGCATAATTCAGGCAAAACTCGATGAGTACGGCATGAAAGGCGTCGTTGAAGGAAGGGCAAAGCATTTCTGGAGTATTCACAAGAAGATGCATGAGCAGAAAATCAATTTTGACGAGGTTTATGATTTGACTGCCTTCCGCATCATTCTGGATTCCGACAAGGAAAAAGATTGTTACGAAGCCCTCAGCATCGTTCATTCTCTGTGGATCCCGGTACCCAGAAGGTTTAAGGATTATATCGCCATGCCGAAGGCGAACAACTATCGTTCACTTCATACGACCGTCATCGGCCCCTATGGCCAGCGGGTGGAAGTCCAAATCCGAACGAGGGAAATGCATGAGTGGGCGGAGGAGGGGATCGCCGCTCATTGGCGATATAAGGAAAAACGATCGCTTCCAGGGGATGACGAGGAACAGATTCGAAAACTTCGCGAGTTGCTGGAAGTTCAGCAGGAGTTGAAGAACCCTCGTGAGTTCATGTCAAATCTCAAACTGGCGTTGTTTCCGGATGAAGTTTATGTTTTTACGCCTGGGGGAGATGTCAGGTCATTCCCCAAAGGGGCCACGCCGATTGATTTTGCCTACAGCATCCATACCGATGTGGGACACCAGTGCATCGGTGCGAAGGTCAATCGGAGTATCGTTCCCCTTAAATATGAACTTAAAAATGGAGATATCGTTGAGATTATCACTCAGGCTGGCCATCATCCCAGCAAAGACTGGCTGAAGCACACGGTAACCTCCAGGGCAAGATCGAAAATCAAGAACTGGGTCAAGGCGGAAGAAAGCAAAAAAAGCATCTCCCTTGGAAAGGATCTTCTGGAAAAAGAGTTCAGAAAACATTCACTTAAATTCAGCTCGATCGTCAAATCTGATGAAATCCGCGATCTCTATAATGAATTATCTGTCAATTCACTGGATGATCTTCTGGCCCTTGTGGGATACGGCCGAGTTTCCGCGAAACGGATCGTTAATTATTTTGTCCACGAAGAGATCGGTGTCAGTGAAAAACCTCCTGACGAAACCATATCCAGGAAAGGTAAAAGAGACGCCTCTCAAGGGATTTCCATAACCGGTATTGAAGATATCATGGTGCGGTTTGCCAAATGCTGTGACCCGATCCCCGGTGATGAGATCGTCGGGTACATATCGAGAGGGCGAGGCGTAGCCATTCATACCGTTGATTGTGAACGGTTGCAGGAACTGGATTCAGAACGGATCATCGATGTCTCCTGGAGTGCAAAAGCCAGTCAGACCTACTCCGTAAATATGGTCGTCACCTGTAAGGACCAGAAAGGTATTCTGGCGGAAATCAGTTCAGCCATTTCATCACTGGATGTCAATATCAGCTCGGCGAGGGTTGAAACCCGAAAGGATGGTCGAGTCATTTGTTTTTTCCGGATCGATGTGACCGGGTTGAGACAGTTGAATGCCCTCACTTCAGCAATCAAACAGCTCAAAGATGTCATTTCTGTGGAGAGGGTTCATCAGACTAAAGAGCAACCCCGGCCATCCGATTAATGTCCCCCACTTATTTATTGACAGGTGTTCGTTTTTTGCTGTATGAGAGGCACACCTCATTGAGCATGATACAGGGAAGACAATCCGGCATATGGTAAATTCGACTTGCAAAAATAAAAGAGCATTCTGTGCGGTTATTCTTCTGTTCGTTTTTTCCCTCCTGCCGTTATCCATCTCACCGGCATACGGAGGTCTGTTTGTGATGATTGATCCCTCCCATGGTGGTCCAGACCGGGGCGTCAAATTTTCTGATGAATTCTATGAAAAAGATGTGACCCTTGCCATTGCCCTGATGATTCAAAAGGAACTCGCGTCGACACCGGCAATCCGTGTTCAGCTTACTCGAGACACAGACAGGGAACTGAATATTCAGGAAAGAGAACAGATCGTTCGCAGGGCGGCTCCTGATGTGTTTATCAGCCTCCACATCAACGCGGGATTTGGGAAAAAGGCATCGGGTTTTGAAATTTATTTTCCCGGATTCAAAGGACAGACGCAGGGCGACTCAGGGGATTCTTCCGTAATCCTGAAAGATATGCAACGGAATAAATACCTTAATGACAGTGTCCGTCTTGCCTATATCCTGCAGAAGAATCTGGAACAGGTGTTTCCGCGGAAGGGCAGGGGGCTCCGAGAAGCACCAGTTCCCATAATTGAAGGCATAGCCAAACCGGCACTGGTTATTGAGCTGGGTTTCGTTTCCAATCCGGAGGACCGGAAAAAGATCACTGAAAGGGATATCCAATCTTCTATTGCCGACGCGATCAGCAGGAGCATAAAAGAACTTTACTGATCACGGGTCTTTTTTTCAGCGTCTCATTCGTAACTTTTATACAGGGGCATCGGAATATTGAGGAAAAATCGTCGTCATGAGGATGAACTTCGGGAAGTGAAAATCACCCGGAATTATTTGAAGCACCCCCAGGGGTCAGTCCTCATTGAAGTCGGGGATACAAAGGTAATCTGTACAGCGGCATTGGAAGCAAAGGTCCCGCCCTTTCTGAGAAATTCAGGAAAAGGTTGGTTGACAGCTGAATATGCGATGCTTCCCATGGCTACCCAGGAACGAAACCAGAGGGAATCTGTGCGGGGCCATATCGGGGGAAGAACTCATGAAATCCAGAGGCTGATTGGCAGATCCCTTCGAGCAGTAACCGATCTGGACAGTTTGGGCGAGAATACCGTCTACATTGACTGTGACGTCATTCAAGCTGATGGGGGAACAAGAACAGCGTCCATCACAGGAAGTTTTGTGGCCTTGGTTGATCTTTTCCGAAAAATGAAGGAAAAGGGCATCTGCGAGACCATGCCGATACGGGATTACGTGTCCGCAGTAAGTGTGGGCGTCGTTGACGGTCAACTCCTGCTTGATTTGGAATACGAAGAGGATTCGCGTGCGGACGTGGATATGAATGTGGTCATGACGGGCGCAGGCGAATTTATTGAAGTGCAGGGAACGGCGGAAAGGGTTCCTTTCGGGCGGGACAGACTGACCGCAATGGTCGAACTGGCTGGAAGAGGAATCAGAAAGTTGACGGAAGTTCAGAGAGAGATCCTGGGAGGACAGATCTGAGAAAAAAAGTCGTTTTCGCATCCCGCAATGAAGGAAAGATCGGGGAAGTACGTGCAATCCTTGAAGGTCTTGATATCGATCTGGTTTCATTGGCAGAGTATGACCATGTCCCAGAGGTCATTGAGGATGGGTCTTCTTTTTTTGAAAATGCTCTGAAGAAAGCAAAAACGATTTCCGAATTTACGGGTGAAACAGCACTGGCTGACGATTCCGGTCTGGAAATCGCTGCCTTGAATGGTCAACCTGGAATTTACTCCTCCCGTTTTGCCGGTGAAGATGCCGACGATGATCGTAACATTGATAAAGTTTTGGATTTATTGGCAAATACTCCCTTGAAGAATAGGACCGCAGCTTTCCGGTGCTCGATAGTTTTGTATTCTCCTGAAGGAAGCTATGAAGCTTTTGAGGGTCGATGGGACGGTCTGATCAGCGAAGCCCGCCAGGGAAGCGGCGGATTCGGTTACGATCCGATATTTTATGTCCCGGAATTCAAAAAAACCGTAGCACAGTTGACGTCACAGGAAAAGAATCGCTTGAGTCACCGGGCAAAAGCCCTTTTCGCACTGAAGGAGAGCTTGCGGACTCGATTGGAACTGAATAAAAGAAGTTTGTAAATCATCCGGGGCGTAGCGCAGCCTGGTAGCGCGCCTGCTTTGGGAGCAGGATGTCGCAGGTTCAAATCCTGCCGCCCCGACCAGTAAAATACAATAAAATTAATTAATTATCATTTTCAGAGGCTTCTTTTTTCGTCCTCTGGCTATCCTCTAAATGTCCTCTAAAATTTAGCACGGAGGTTATGCGCTGCTGACTGCGTTTTGCGTATCTTCTGGTCATCTGGCTCGACGTATGTCCGTAAATATCCCGCACCATTTCCATGCCCACACCCTCATCCAATAGCTGACAGCCGAGGGAATGACGAACAGCATTATACAGCTTAATCCGGATGCCGGATTTCAGGCAGGCTATGCGCCATATCCTGTCAACAACCTTCAGCGTATAGGGTTGACCGGAGCGGTCACGATTAAAGACAAAGGCCGAAAACGGGGCAATCAAGGAGGCTTTCTGCAGGATGTCTCTTGCTCTATCGGTAAGGCCATATTTCCGATGTGTCCCTGTCTTTGTCGTTTCCCGCAATTCTCCATTGCTGTGTGACCGCCTGATAATCACCTCATCATCCGTAACACAGTCTTTCATCAAGGCTGTAGCCTCCCCGATCCGCAGGCCATACTCCATCATAAATTCAAAGATAAGCCGCTGGTGTACCGGAATATAACTCAATACTTCCTGCTGCTGTTCAAAGGTGAGATATTCAATTTCTTGCGGCAATCCCAAGGACATGGCCGGGAAGGGAGGAACCTTGCCGATAAGTTCGTCCTTATAGGCAAAGTTCAACATGGCTTTGATGGTATTCAGGGCGTTATATTTCCCTTTTTCTGAAAGAGAAAGTTTATTGTAATATGTTTGAAGTTTGGAATAAGTGAATGTGCGTATATCGAAATCCTTGCCGAAATATTCAATTGCCCGGTTCACATCGGTTCGATATACCCGTTTTGTATTGGCGCAGGCCGTTGACGCTTCCAGCCAGGATTCAGATAATGCTTTGAGGGATAGTGGACTTTCGGGAAGATAAGCCTTGATATTCAAGGTATCGTTATCCACTTCAGCCCTTATTTTATTTAGTAGTTTTACGGCTGTTTTCTCATGCCAAAGAGGTTCGCCGTTATACTTCCATATCCGATACCGCTGCCCCTGCCAATAGATGTTGACATACCACCGCTTTGCCGGGGCATGGTAATGCACGCTCCCTTTCATACAACCTCCCCCATCACAACAGGGAGCAGTATGATTATATGTGGCTGGGCTTGTCAACATAAATTAAACTTGCTTGCCTCATCCTTGCTTTGGTTCACCGGGGGGCCTGCTTTCCCCCCGGCTCACACAAGTTGTTTTTTCCGCTGCTGTTTTATAGTGGACAAGCTCACTTCTTAGGGTGTGGCCGCGTCAGGATTCCAACCTGATCTCTGGATAGCACTATGGGCTTATGGGCTGCGCCTTCCCCGCCATAGTCGCCACATTGCCGGGATTCCTTCCCATCCCTGTGACTGTTCTGCTATAGGACGCGTTTCACACAACGCCGCACGGCCTCATTGGTTGACATCTTCGCGCCTGTTTCCGCTTCGGGATGGGGCAAGTCGGCGGCCTAAGATCGGGAAAGGTCTCCCTTATAAACCGCCTATAATCCCCATTTCTACCCGTACGCTGTTACTTCCTTCAGTTTTGTTATTGATATACAAGCAATCCAAACATCCAAACTCCCATAAACTGCCATTATTGCCCTTTGGTCGTGGTGTCCGAAGTTTGATCCATGGCATTTGGACAATCCGCTTATTATGCCCTTCATCCTGTTATGCTTTCCGTATCCCTTCGATAAGATAACCTCTCTTCCGATAGGACAAACCATCTCATTCCAGCGTGGCCCATAAAGACGAAATTCAGTTGTCTTTGATCCATCTTTAAATGCTTCATAATATTCAGATTTGAGTGGAATAAACAGAGGTTTCATTATTCTATCCGTTCCTTGTCCTTTTTGGCTATCTGCCTGCGCAGTCGCTTGACTTCGGATACTTTGTCAGCCACTTCCCTCACCAACGGATAGGAAAGCATAAAGTCCGATGGTTCTTTCCCCTCCAAAATATCTGATATTGTTTTAACCCAAGACCCTATCTCTACATACTTATTTATTAGTTCCCTATTCTCTTCCCGCAGCCGCTTGACTTCGGCGATGAGCCACGCAACCATATCCCATTCATGTTCAGTTAATGGAATCTCCACCAACTCTTCCTCAATCTCTTCCAGGTTCATCATTCCTCTCCTTCAGATGGTTACGTTTTAAAATAAACGACAAATCAGCTTTCAGCCTTTCCGCGTGACACTGAGCGCAAAGCCTCTTTTGTCGTCCTCCCTTCTCTCTATCAGGGATGGTTGCTTCTTGTTCATGGCAGATGACACATTTCATCATTCCCCCTCCGGCCTTTCCGGCTTGATTCCCAACTCCATTCCCAATTTTATATTGATTTCATATTCCTCTTTTACGCAATTCAGACAACAATACCGCCCTGCGTCGGTCGGGCCTTGAAAATAAAGCTGCCTCCATGTCTCACCACACCGTTCACATTCGCTGTCATCTGGAGGAAATAGGCAGATTTCAAAACCCATTTCTTTCAACATCTCTTCAATGCTCATCATTCCCCCTCCGGCCTTTCCGCAAGACTGTCCTCAAGCTGCTTCTGGTAATCCAGCAAGACCGTCTGTAAATCGACTATCTCAAGCAATAGCTCCCTTGTATTGTCTGAATATGGCCTATCGGGGTGATAGTTCTTATATCCAAACCGTTTGGCCTTGGACATTGCCTGAAGGACTTCGCCTATTTCTTCAACCACTCTATCCTCTATGCTGCCGATGCTTTTGTATTCAGGATGCGCCATTATTGATTCTCCCTTTCACACAAAGAGTCCTCCCAATTCTCCGACCACGGCTTACCTTCACCATCTTTTGGGAAAAAGTCAGTAGGTATTTCTGCCAAGTATAATGTATTTGGCGTTTCCCAACACAAATCTCTTTTTACTGGTCTGTTATCTGCCGTATATCCAAACCATCTATTGCATTGAGGATTACAAAACACACCGACAACCCACTTTGGCATGGCAGACCAATCGACAATGGGCTTTTCGATCCAGGGGGCGATGATGTCGAGACTGTAACTGTACCTACATCCCTTGATCCAAGTGCCATCAGAATGCCATCCTGCTACTTCCCACCCATTTTCACCTAAATAAGCCCCGTGAATAGGTAAATCTTTCCCGTCCGTGGCGTAAATCCTGACTTTTCTTCCGTCCCTCGTCCGATAAAACTTCCCGGCTTCGATGTTCATTTTCCCCTCCCATAAAATAACCAGCAAAGGAAAACTATTGCTGCTACCCATATAACCTGGAGACAGACCATAACTTCACCGTCATTCATCATTCCCCTCCTTCAGAAAATCGCTTACCAACTGGCAGAACCGTTCAGGGTTCATGAGCCAACAAGTAAAATATTCTGAATCTGGCTTCGTATATTCTTCATCCATAAAAATACAATGCGCAAACAGTTCAAAACTTCTCCACAATCCTTTACCTTTAGCCGCCAGTCGATCCTTGCAAGCCATCATGTCGTCGGGCTCGGTGAATGTTCTGTTGCTATGCTTGGGGTTTCCCGGATCAGTCCATTCCTCGCCAAGCCATTCCGTAAGCATCTTGCGTTCATCGTTGTTCATAGCTGTTCTTCCTCTTCCTGTAAGATTTGTTTTAATTCAGGCAGGGTAAGTAGTAGGTATTCTGGAATAACCGCAATGTTATGTGCGCCCCCTATCTGATACATATTTATTTTACCGCCGCTGAGATACTCCATCGTTCCACGCCCACTTACACGGCATGCTCCGGTATGGCCTAAATAAAAAACTCTGTCTCCGAGATTGAATTTGAAATTGTCTTTTTTCATGGCGTTCCTCCTACCTACTTACTTCAACCGTTGCGTCTGGATATTCCTTGCAAGCAGCAAGGTATCCTTCGACAAACTCCACAAAATTCTCATACACGCCCCACCCGTTAGGGGCATTGAACTTCCTGAATCTTTCTGGATCTGACTTCAGCAGTTTCAGTCCTTCCTCTAACGGCTGAACCAACTGCTCGGCCTTCGTAATGCCTATTTCCTCCGGCCTCCAAAGGTGCTTGTATATCCCCGCCTCATCCGCCATCAAGCTAAGATTATGCGTGATATTGCTGGTATAAACTTCAACTGGCATAAGTTTGGTTAAACATACGTCAAGGCTCATGGCGTTCCTTTCTAAGTCACCGGGGGAGTGCTCAGTTCCCCCGGTTGGCACAGATTGTCTCTCCCTATTTGTCATCCCCGGAAGAGAGTCGGGGGAATAATCATTCAGCCGGGGCAGCGGGGCAGCGGTTGCCGTCTTTGTCTGTCAGGTTCTTGCATTCATTACAGACCGAGGCCGTAACCCATCCACCATTAGGGCATTCCCATCGTTCTTCATGCTCAGGGGCTGGGGCCTTGTCCTTTGTTTCCTTTTCGGGCGTTTCCTTCTCTATGGCCGACCTTTCCTTTGCTACCTTTGCCTGGAACTGCTCGAACGCCTTCCAGAATGCCGTAGGGTTCTTCATGGCTGCGATCTTGACGTCATCATCCGTGGCCTTCTCAACCTTCCCGACCCTTGATATAAACGAGGCCAGGATATCCGCGTCGGTATCGGTAGGGATGGAAATTTCAAACTGCTTTAGGATCTCTTCCTTTTCGTCGGCCTGCATGACATCAAACGGGGTGTCTGTGGCATGGGAAGGCGCGGCATAAGTCCCGTTTCCGGTCTGTATCATTTCAATGTCTTCGATTTCCTCCACGGTTCGCAGACCGAGAAGGGCGCCCGGGCAGTTTACCCTTCCAAAGAAGGCAGCGGCTCGATATCGAAACATCAGGTCCGGCATGGTGTGCCATTTCTGATTTGAAACCCATCCTTCCGCTTCGGCCATGGCCCAGGAAACAGGCGGTCCCTCGACCACTTCCCCGGTTTTCAATTCCGTCGCGTAGGCAATGCAGACATCGGGACGCTTTACCTTTTTGTTGGTTACTCCTTCCCCCTCAAACTTGAATTTCAGGGTAGAATAAAGGCCGCTTCCTTCAATTAGGGCGATGATCATTTTTCCTTCAATGCCCGGCTTCTGTCCGACCACATACATATTTTGCATCATCATGAAAGGGTCTACCCTCAGGCGATCCGCCAGGTTCAGGGCGATTACGCAGTTTGCAACGCTACCCTGAAACTGTTTGGGGACCAGGGTCGATGAGGCCAATAACTGGCCGACACGTTGAGCGTTTGCGAATCTTTCCATGTCCAGGAAAATTGAGGTATGAACGGTGGGCATCATGTTTTCTGTAGTGGCTAATGCTGTTTCCATGGGGTTGTTCCTCCTTAGATAATTGAGATTTTATTTGGTACTGATAAAACGACCTGTTATAGGATCACGTTCTGCGCGATAGTGGATTTTAGTTCCAAACCCATTTGCCTTGGCATTGTCTTGAACAAGTAACCCGGTGATCTGAAGGCTTTGCCTTGAATTCGACTCCACATACTGGACACACATATGTTTTAAAGCCACCCTTCCACCTTCCGTTTTTCTCTCCAAGTAAACGAACTCTCATTTTTCTATTAACTCCTAAAAACCGTGGATAACTCTTCCCAAATTCTCACTCCCGGTATAATTCTGGTTCCCATCCGAACGGCCTCATTGATTTTCTTGATGTCAGGGACCAAATATTCTCTTGGGACCAGATTTTCGTCGGTAACTTCTGCTTTCCATGTCTTGCGCTGATATGCTGCAGTTCCCGTTTCCGTCCGGGTAACCTTACTTTCCGTGGGAATGATCGGGGCCTGAACGACCGGGGCTTGAATCTCCCTGGCCTTTGCATCCTCTTCGGCTTTGGCTTTCGCCGCAGCGATCTCCGCTTCGGATGCTGCTCTTGCCCTGGCTTCTTCCTCTGCCTTCTTTGCCGCTTCTTCTCTCGCCTTGCGGTTCGCTTCTTCGGCTTCACGATGCAGTTTTGCCTGAAGTTCGGCGGCGGCTTTTCGGGCAGCTTCCTCCCGTTTCCGGCGATCTATCTCCTGTTGGTACTGGTAATCTGAAATCTTCTTTTTCAGGACCGCTTCGGTCTGGGCAAGTTGTTCCATAAAAAGTTTGCAAAAATTGTTGACGACTTTCACAAAATCGGACGGTTCCTGGATGATCTTCTTGCGCAGGGTTTCAATGGCTTTGGCGATCTTTTTGGCATCACCGCCGAGGCTGACAGCGTATTTCAGGCTGTTGTCATCTGAAACCTCCACGGTCTTTGCTTCATCGGCCATTTCCCGAACCCTTACAAGGTAGGGCTGGAATTTCGGTTTGACGGCATCGAGGGTAAGGGGTTGAACGGTGGCCGGAAGGACTTCGGCCGGCGTTTCTTCTTCGAAAGCTGCATTGAAATTCATGATCTTTCCTCCTATTATTCGCTATTTCTCCTGTTTTTATATAACTTTCTCCGATACTCTCGCTCACATTGGATGTGATAAGCGACCTCTCCCCTTCGAATACGCATATTAATTGGGTTATCCCATTGCTTGCATCGAGCGCATTTTCTCCAATCTTCATGACCACAGATTTTTAATGCCTTCGCTTTCTTGTGTAGCAAAAGATGGTGTGCCCTATCTTTACAAATCACCAAATTTTCCGGAGAATTATCGTGAGGATTTTCATTTTTATGATGAATAATCGTCCCTTTAGGCAATATACTCTCGACCTCCTGTTCGGCTACGAGAATATGCTCGGCAACATACCCTCGGCTGTTTGCATGGGGGTGGTTACGATTCAAAATAAAAACATAGCCTTTTTTATCAACTATGGTTCCTCCGGCCCAGTTGCCGTTTCTTTCCTTGGCATTAAGATGACCGGCGTGGCCGTGTATGTATTTATTTGGTTCACCTTTTAGCGCCCCAGTTTTTGAACAAGTTTGCTTGCTGATGTTTGTTTTCTGCCCACATCCGCAGAGGCAATAGCCGTATGGAATGCTCATTTATCGCTCCTGAAATAATTAAAGAGATTCAATGCTTGGAGAAACACGTTAAAGTGTTGCAATGGATTGTTATAAAAATTCATTTTCGGCGCTTTCCCTTCCGGCGATAATTGCAGACATCCTATTTTGTCCGGTTTGTAACCATTCAGTTCGCAAAGATGATTATAAGCAGCACATTGAAGAGGCCACGTAGGTTGTGACTGGGCAGGGGTTTTGATATCGGCAAGAAGGATGATCCCATCCTTTGTTTTAACGAGAAGGTCTATTTGCCCCGTGAACCCAAGATTTTCATCAGTCATTCGCGTTTCGCTGAGGATTGTTTCTTTGACTATCGAATCAAACCAAAGCTGAAAGCTGTCAACATAGGGCCTACACTCTTCAGAGACATTCATCACAAACTGCCCTTCCGCAATTCTCGAGCAGTATTCATGAACGGCGGTCCCGCGCTCGGCGGCATGTTGCAGGGTCGCCTCCGGAATCTTGTCCAGACCTGACCAGGGGGATATGATTTCTGTAACACGAGGCCAGTTCATTCCCTGACTCCCTTGCTGTGCTTATCCACGAAAGTCCGGATTGCATCGATGCAGTCATCAACGGCACGAGCTTTCCGGATTCCCATGGTTATTTTTTCCTCTCTTCCCTGATATTCATGCCCGGTATAAATCGTTATCGTTGGATTTCCCTTGAATTCTCCCTCTTCGGCGCGTGGTGTCGGCATTTTTATTTCCTTTATGGTTTTGATGAATGTCCCTTTACCTTTTCGAGCACCGAGGGACCAACGGTTCTGACCCTGTTGCACGTCTTATCGTTAGGAGGTACATGTGAGTCGTGATACCAAGAGATATTTTGCAGCGGGTCGGCTCTCTTTCGAGTTACCGCCCCGCCTGTGCGCATTTGCTCAGGATCGGCAGAATGACCCAGCAGATCGCCACGCCTGCCCAGAATAACCCGGCAATTGCCGACGGTTTGTCCAGGCTGCTAAAAACTTTGGCGGCGATACGGTATGCTCGATCAGCGCTTATTAAGTTCTTCATTGTTTAACCAGGCCGCAGTATCCGAGAGCTTTCCCGTCCCGGTAGTGAATGACCCACATCATGCAATCTGAAGCTATACAGCAACATGCTTCAGGTGGTTTTAGTTCTTCGCCGCGATTTGTATAAGCCACACCCTGCCATGCTGAAGAATTTACCGGACCTATTTCAAATCGTAGTAACGGGCACCATTTTGTTTTTGCCAAATCCTCTGTAACGATCATTTTCTTTTCCTTTCTGGCCCAGGGAAAGGGGAGGGATGTAACCCTATCCGTTCGCATCGAAGAAGGTTTTACGTTCGCGGCAACCCTCCCGCACATCCCGGGACGTTTTTTCATCGCGGCCCCTCTGCCAGTCCTGCCAGCATCTTGTTCACTTCATCCACCAGATTGATTGTTCCTTCGAATTCGGGTTCCGGGTCTTTTTTCTCCCATCGGTTCCCACACCATTCGAGATTATGGTTGCACATCCATCTATGCCGACGCATAAACGCCGACTCGTCTTTGATTGCCGCATCGATGGCATTGACGTTGAGACAGTGCCCATCTTCGCAGTATTCGCAGTGGCCATCTTCCGGATCGGGTACGCGGAAATCGCAGCCGTCCAGATCCAGATTGCATTCCGGCTTGTTGTCGCTGATGTCGCAGGCGTTAATGATGTTCAACATGGCTTATCTCCCTTTTGTTTGGTTATCTGCCCCGGATAATGCTGCCGTGGTCTTTTTCATCCAGGGCAAACAACCTTGAAAAAATCTTTCTCCCTACGCCTACCGATCCGCCTGTATAACAACCTTGCGTTGTCCAGGTTCCGAGTCCGTCGATGTCATTTTTGTTTCCCTCCCTGGCATTCAGCCTTTGGGAAACGGACTGTCGAGCGGTTCAGATATCGGTTTCCAAAGTGCCCGACGATCTGCGGGTTATGGCCTTTCGGCTACCGTGAAGGCCGGGGTTGTGTTGCTGTTGGGGATATATTAGCTAATAGATAATTTACTGTCAAGAAGAAAATAGCATACAGTTAATTTTTCTTGCAATAATTCTTCGGGATGGGTAAGGTGGGGAAAACGGAGGGAAAAATGGAAGAAGAAAATAAAATTACCGGCAAAGATACAAAATACGCCGACGAAGCTAAAATTCATACTCTTCAGGCGATCATCGATGTATTGAAAGAAAATTTCCCCTATGGCGCAGGGGAAATCCTCAAAAATATTGTTAAGATTGACATTTAGGTTGGTTTATTTCTTTGAGCTTGTTGAATACGGCATCGAGAAGGCTTTCTATGCTATGATTTGTGTAAGGTTTGCTGTCTGATCTTGCATATTCTTTAACAATTTCGACAGCCATCTTTAAAAGATCTTTGTCGCTAAACATTTTTTCACCCCCTTATGTTTTAAGATTCATTTTCAGCAAACATGACATTCTCACAACGGAAGGGGATAGTCAACGAAAGGTGAGTTTCGGGGCTATGAAAAGAGAGAGGGGAAAGATGAAAAACGACATGATTGAAGCGGAAATAAAGAATTTATACAAAGAATTGGACGATGCAACAAATCGGGAGCCGTTGTTTAAGAAAACAATTGTTGCGCTGTTGCTTGATATTAAATCTTTATTGGGGAATGTTCTTCAGGAGATTCAGCGCAGCAATTATGGGCAGAATAAGGAGAATTTATGAATACAGAGGCGCTTGAGCTGCTCAAATCAATATCTGTCTCTTGTGAGAGAATAGCCGTGGCAACAGAACAAATGCACAAGCTTCGTCTTGCCCAGGCTATAACTGCAACGGAAAATTATAAAAAATTTATTGCGGAATTTGATGAAAAAAACAAAAAGAAGTCATCAATTTTTCATCTCTTTTATTTGTCGATCAAGAGCTTCGTTGTTAATCGTTCCACCACGGGCCGCAATAAACCTGATTAAATCTCTAAGCTCATCATTTGTGCGCTTTGAGGTGCGATAAATAACAACAGAGCAAATAAGCATGATAATCAAAGATAAAGCCATAACAACGGTTGCGATTGCCGTAATTGCTGTATAGTCTATCATAAGGTAACTGCTCAGTAATCTGTCTGGCTATTGTCTTTTTGTCCGGTACGCCCTTTGAATAGCCGTGGCAACAGATAGAGGTTTAATATGAGAAAATTCATTTCTTGGTTGCACCTTCATTGTGAATCGATTTTGTACTCGTTGTGTTGGGTAGGGATTTTATTTCTTTGGGTTGTTGCTGTGTGCATATGGACTGCTCCCAAGGAAGACTTGGACCGTATCGTTGTACCAATCCTCCAAGGATTGCACCTAATACGCCAATAGCCGCAGCGGTTATCTATGGCTTTAAAGGTGATTCGCCAACGTTGCTGCTATATCTTGGTAGTTAGCCGGCCTGATAAAATCAGAATGAGATTTTATATCATTATTTAAGGGTTGGACATCTGGACAAAATGTAGATATTACTTGTATACCATTGATCCTCGCTGTTTTCATGGCCGGAATTAAATCAGTATCAGCACAAAATAACATTATACTGTCAACAAGTTTATTGTAAGAAACATGCGCGATATCAAGTCCAATAAGCATATCGACTTGCTTTTGTACTAAATCCGGCTTTGTGCATTCCTCATCCAAAAAACCACGAAATTTTAATTTGCCTTTCCTCATAGCAACATGATTTTGGATCTCCATATTTTCAATGAACTTTACATGCATTTGATACGCAGACTTTGAAGAGAAATCATATAGTTTCCCCCTATAATGAATTTCTCTCAAAGGCTCTGACAAGTAGACGAATATTCTATATACTTCTTCGTCAGGGTTTAAAAAATATTTTAGGAAAGGGATAAAACAAGAAGGGTCGTTGTAGTTAATTCTTTTAAAGTGAAGGTTTTTGGCTTTTTCGAAGGTTGACTTGCGAAGATTTTCAAAGTCGATAAAAAGGGCTACTTTCTTCAATCTGTTCCCTTAAAAGTGTTTCGGGGGGCTTATGTGTTTAAAAGCTGCCCCCCGGAAAAGTGTTGCTGTGTTGTATGGCTACTCAATAGGCTCTTTCGTCGTGTTTGTCAAGAACTTTCGTGTAAATATTTACCGCAATGCAGTGATTTCAACTCGCAGCTACCACAGTTTGTAAGAATTAGATTTGTATGGATTGGAAGAAGAATTGCTTCTCGAACTGTCGCTGCGAGGCGTGATTGTTCCAGAATTGGGATTGTAATTGCCCGGATAGCTGTAATTATCCAGCCGGGTATTGTTAGGGGATGTCCGCTGGTGAGGCTGTACATAGGTTTCTTTGTATCCGTCGTTGTTGGTATCCCGGTAGTGGCCTCGGACGTAATTTCCCGCGAATGAAAGTGAAGGAACAAGAATAAAAACTATCGCAACTAGCAATGCTTTTTTCATAATAATCTCCTTTCGTAATTAAAAATTAATATCTCCACATTCCAACTACTTTACCGATCACTTTAAAATCAACATCGCTGTCTTTCCTGATAATTTGCTCTGGATATTTTGTGTTCAGCGACGAAATCAAGAATACATCATCGCGTTCCTTCATGATCTTAAAACTTACATCTTCGTTAATTTTCACTACACACTTGTCGCCGCTATTTACAGGGGCCATCGGATCGACGATTATAATATCACCCTCAATATATCGAGGCTCCATGCTGTCTCCTACTACTCGGAGGGCAAAAGCATAGTCGCTGACGTTTACCAGAACGGGAACCATCTCGCCTTCTCCGGAAATTCCAACCGGCCACATATCCACGCATTCTTCAAACATTCCAGCATGCACCCAAGATATTACAGGAACTGTTTTTGTAGTCCTGATGTCGGATTTTTCCACATTAGGGATTGAAATGTCTACTCCAAGTTTTTCAGCAAATTCAAATAATCGAATAGCTCCTGACTTCTTCTCATGAAGGATATCGCTAACATATGGTGCAGAAACACCCAATAGTTTTGCCATTTCTCTCTGATTGATCCTTCTTCGTTTCATCTCTATTTCGATAAGTTCTTTTGCGGATATCATATTAGCCATATGTTATTTTCTTTCTTGACAAATAATTATCTATCAGTTAATAATTCTTCATGCATCCTATAAAGAAATTCTGCATAGACAAAGGAATAACATTAAAAAAGCTGTCAACTGATATTGGCATATCTGCGCCCTATATGACGGAAATCGTTAAGGGTCGTAAATGTCCGTCGCTCGTTATCGCCCTTGAGTTTGAGAAAAAAACTGGTGGCGCCGTAACATCGAGAGATTTGTTAATTTACAAACACAAAAAAAGTAGCTTGCCCTCCGCATCCAGGAGGCGACAAACGGAGAGGTGACGGTCATGGAACTGCTGTTCCCGGAGGAGAAGCCATGAAAGTCATCGCCAAGATTAAGCATGGCGACCATAATCGTTTTGTTTGCTTATCAGGAGTCTGGCAACCGAACCTCTATCAAAGGAGCATAAATGAAATACTTTATGTTTTATATAGTTATCCCGGTTCTTGTCGGTTTTAGCGGCGGTTGCTTTGCTTATAGTTTCCTTGTTTGGCTTACCGCTGGAACAGACAGAGCGATATACCGCCTGCTATTAAAGACGCGACAACGCCAAGCAAGATTAATCCGCCGGGCTTTGCGTACCAGTGCTGAACGCTGGAAGAAGAAATAGTTCTGCTTTTTATTTCTTCTCTTAGAAGAATGCCTTCCGCCGATTCTGGATGATTCCTCTCGGCCAGCACTGCAAGTTCTTCGATAGTTTTTGTTTCAAGTTCTTTTTTGGTTAACATTTTTTAATCGCAACGCGGAGCTGTAGTCTTGAGTCACAAAAATAGGGGGGCCGTCCCAAGCGTAAGCCGGACACCATACCCAAGGCCCCTTTATCAATTTCACAGTCATAATTCAATGTTGTTTCGTTCCACGTAGTGAAAATTATTCTCATGATGGGAGGATAACAGCGATGGGGAACAATAACCAACAAATTAAATTGAACGGTTTAGAGGCAACGATGAGAGCAATTCTATTTGGAGACTTACTTCAAGAAATGGTGAGCAGGTACGGGTTAACGACACTGGCAAATGAAATTGGGATGGATGCGGGAGCTTTGTCAAAATTCAAAAATGGGGATGGAAATATCAGCATGAAGAACCTGGAATCCCTCATGAAGTATGCCGAGGTGATTATGATTTCCAAGGATCGATATCGCCGCATGATGGAAATGCCGATCACCATGGGGGAATTCCTGAAAGAGTCGTTGGGGTGGTAGGAATGCCTGCGCCTATAATCATAAATTTACAGAATTCAGGCTTTTGCCATTGAGCCGCATTCCGGAATCGATGGCCTTAATAACCATCATGCACTGCATCATTAATCCAATCATGACCGACGAGGCCTGTTTTGAGCGTCACACGCAGGCCGTTGAATATCTGGAACAGGGCATATCCCGCTATCGGGAATGCCTCGAATGCGAACAATGGAAGGGAGGAAGTGAAGCGACAATGCCAGAAAAAATAACATGCTGGTGCTGCGAGCGGGAAAACCAGAGTTGGAAGAAGAAAATCGAAGGCCACAGGGTTTGCGGATTCTGCGCGAAACATCTTCAGGATGCCATTGACCACGATGTGCCTATCGATGAGGCCAGGGATGAAATTGCGCCCGTCGCCCAGAACATGAACCCTGGTAAATGGCCGGAAAAAGATTTGTGGTCGTGGAACAAGGCAACTAACAAGGAAAATAAATCAAAGCCCGAACCGGCAAGCGCTTCCGAAGAAAAGTATCAGGATAATGGAGTAGAGGAAAAGACTAAATCTGAACGTCTCATCGAGGATCTGAAACGGAAATACCCGGCAGCCGGTCAGCAGGAAACTCTGGCCGACTTTCAGCGGGTGGATATCGTTTCGGATGAGGGATACACCCTTCTGCTTCCCCTGACCGACCGGGAACAGGGGCTGCTGAAGTGGATTGACACTCTGGCCGTCGAGCAGCGGAGAACGCGTGAACAGCAAATCCTCTGGATGCTCGAAATGGCGATGGATCAGGAGGCGGCATGACACCGATTGTAATTTTTTTATCAGGATGCTTTGTCGGCGCGTGGATCGGGCTGTTTATCGTCGGGATGTGCGTTGCGGCAGGGAGGGCGGATAGGGGAAGGGAATGAACGACAATCTGTCTGAAGCGGAAATCACTAAATCAATCAGAAGAAAGCCGAACAAGTTTCTTGTGATTAAAGGGAGAATCGTCACTCCAGAGGAGTTAGCGCACCTCTATTCTGAAAATAGCACAACCAAAACAGCAAAGATTCTCGGATGTTCAGATGTGACTGTAAATAAATATCTACGACGGTACGGGATACCAATAAGAAGCAGAAAAGACGGTTTGCTAAAGTATTATGCTGTAAATCCGCCGAGACAAACGCCTTTCATGGATGGTGAATATTTAGTGTTATACAAGCCCAACCATCCCTTTTGCAATAGTCACGGATGCGTGGCCTACCACAGAATTATAGCGGAAAGAACTCTATGTAGATATCTCAATCCTGATGAAGTTGTCCACCATATTGACGGCAACAAACTCAATAATGATCCAGATAACCTTCTGATTTGTAATCCATCTGATCACCAAAGAATTCATTGTCAAATGAACCAGATACCTCGTGATGAAAAAGGGAGATTTTATGCCGATGGGAGATGACCTGTCTGAAAAAGCGATAACAAAAGCTATCCGCCGGCTACTAACGGAATTGGGAGTGTGGCATTGGAAGCAGTTCCAAAGCCTGGGATCGACACCGGGCGTTCCTGACATTATCGGGATCTGGCAAGGCAGGATGCTGGGAATTGAGGTCAAAACGGCCAGGGGAAAGCTGTCAGTCCAGCAGCAGGTATTCATCGATAAAATTAACGCCCATGGTGGAATTGCCTTTTGTGCCCGGTCAGTAGAGGACGTGATCGAAGGTTTGGGCGTTCAGGACCGGTTTTTGGTGAGATAAATGGGACGACCAACAAAGGCAACCGTTAATTACTTTCCCCACGTTACAGAACACGGGAAAACATTATTCATCCTTCAAAATATATGGGGAAATGACGGTTACGCCGCATGGTTCAAAATTCTGGAGCGCCTCGGGGCTTCAGAAAACCATGTCTTAAATATGAACGATCCCTCCGAATTCGCTTATCTTGCAGCATACTGTAAAGTCCAACCGGAAACACTCACCGCAATTCTTGACCAATGTTCCGCCTTAAACGCCATTAATCCGGGTTTATGGCGGAAGAAACTCATTTACTCTCAAAATTTTGTCGATGGAGTGGCTGATGCGTACCGAAAAAGGAAAGAAAAACTGCCAACGGTAGAGAAGATCAAAACCATGTTTCCGGAGTTTTTCCCGGAAGAAACAGAGTTTCCGGCGGAAGAAATCCCACAAAATGAAGTTTCCGTCGTCAAAAACGGGGAAAGAGAAAGGGAAAGGGAAATAGGAAAGGAAAAAAAAGAAAAAGATAAAAAGAAAAATTCCGCTAACGCTCCCTTTGTCCTTCCTGACTGGATTCCTCCTGACACCTGGGCAGCATACATGGCTCTGAGGGAGAGGAAAAAGGCGGCAAAAACCACTTATGCCCTAAATCTCATTGTCTCCGAACTGAAAAGAATCAAACGCATCCACAACCATGATCCTGTGGCAGTCCTGAATAAATCCATAAAATGCGGCTGGATAGATGTATACCCACTGAAAGACTACGGAGGAGCCAATGCAAATGGCAATGGATCAGGAAATTCTCGAAGCGGCACAGGCCAAACTCTTGCGCATGCGGGAAGAGCGAAAAGCGATGGAAACCCCTGGCCTGAACCCACTGTCTATGGCCCTGACTGAGCAGATAGAGCGGTGCAGGGTAAAGTCGGATGAATTGCAGAAAAGCGGGGTGATCATCTTTCCGGGCGACGACGCACAGAAAGAAGCCAAGCCGGTATCCCGCCTGGGCGTTTGCGGCGTTGACCGGAAATACAGAAATTGCAGCTTTGATAATTTTCAGGGAGGCGCAAAGCTTGTCGGTATTTTGAAGCATCTGGCGGCGGAAGGAAAAAGTGTCCTTCTCACAGGAAATACTGGCTGCGGCAAGACCCATCTGGCCGTGTCCATGATGAATGAATTTATCAAACACAGCCAGGACGCCCTGTTCGTTACCCTACCTGAATTGCTGCTGGAGATAAGATCATCGTTTTACGGCAGTTCCGGAACGACCGAGAAAGCACTCGTTGATTGGTATTCGACAAGGCAATTTCTGGTGCTCGACGACCTGGGGGCTGAGAAACCCAGTGAGTTCACCGTGGCTACGCTGTATCTCATTCTGGATCGGCGGATCAGGCAGGAGCGGCAGACTGTTATCACAACAAACCTCAAAACAATGGAAGAAATTGAGCAGTACGCAGGTTCAAGGATTGCCTCGCGGATCAGCGAAATGGAGCTTATCACGGTTAATATGCCGGATTACCGAAAGATGAGGCGCAGGGGAAATCATGTCTAAGCCAGATCCGGACACACAGCCGTTTCCTCCGGACTGGCTGGAGTTGTTCGACGTGGAAACCTTGGAGCGTCTGGCGATCATGACCGTGGATGGCGGATTGACGGATTCTGAGGCATTGACAATGCTGGCAAAGGATAGAAGCAGAGGTGAAACATGGAGTTGACAATCACGAAAGACAAAAACGATCTTGAGCGTCTTGAAGGGGTGATTAACAGGAATCTGCAGTCATTTTATGACGTCGGCAGGGCATTGATGGAGATCAGAGATCGGGAGCTCTACAAGATAAAGAATGGCGGAAAATATGGGACGTTCGAGGCGTATTGCAGGGAGGTGTGGGATTTTGCTGCCAATTATGCTCGTCGCCTGATTAATTCCTGTGATGCTGTGGATAATGTAAAAACCGTGCCTATAGGCACTATTCCAACAACAGAAACACAAGCAAGACCATTATTGAAATTCAAAGACGAACCGGAAAAACAACGAGAGGCCTGGCAGAAGGCCGTCGAAACCGCACCAGAAGGTAAAGTTACCGCCGCGCATGTCTATAAGATTGTAAAGGACATGAGGAAAGAAGATCTTCCTCCGAGACAACAAGACATCCCAAAACTAATCAGGGAAGAACGAATACCGACAGATGCCATGCAGTTTGTCGGTTTTGCTATCAGTCAGTTGGAGCGCATTCGTTTGGACGACCCGGAGCGGGATGCGGCATTGGATTATGTCATTAAATGGATACAAGACCACAGGTGAGGGAGGGAAGGACGTGAGCAACCATAAGTATGTGGTAAGGGAAACAAGAAATTACGGGATGTTTAAATTACTGGAATTTAATCGTGACGTTCAAAAGATCAAAAACCTCGAAGCCTCTTTTCGCAATCATGGATGGATTCCCGCCTATCCCATGCATGTTATCCAGGCGGAAGACTCTACCGGAAAATATATCATCAAGGCTGGCAACCATCGTTTCTTTGTCGCCAAGAAGCTGAATATGCCTGTGCTTTATGTGGTCTGTCAGGACGAAGCGGAAATATTTGAGCTGGAGCAGGCAACCAATCACTGGAAGTTAAAAGACTACCTGGTGTCTGGCTGTCGGTCCGGGAACCTGGAGTATCTGGAAGTAAAGAAATATTGTGAGGAAACAGGCATCCCCACGGGACTTTCGATCTCTATGCTGGCTGGACAAACCGCAGGGGGAGGGAATGTTACTCCAAAGTTCAAGCGCGGGCAGTTCTCGGTCAATAAAACTTCAAACCACGCGCAGCTCGTGAAAGAAATTGTCCTGCTATGTAAGGCGTGTGAAGTTCCATTTTACAACAAGGATTTGTTTGTCAAGGCGCTATCCAGGGTTTTGTGGGTCCAAGACCTGGACATGAAACGGCTGAAATCAAAAATAAAGCTGTTCGGGGGAGATATGAAAAGAAAAGCGACTCTCGATCAGCATCTTGAGCAGATTGAAGAGATCTATAACCGCAATAGCACATCCAAGGCAAGGCTCCCACTGAAGTTTCTTGCGCTGGAGTGTGCAAAGCAACGAAGCGCAGTGGCAGCCTGAGCAGCCCAATCTGAGATAAAATAACAAACAAAAATGTAAGAGGGTATTTTGATGGCGGGTAAACTCCTGGTTGGCAAGAAAGCGATTTCTGATTTTGTCGGTCGGTCCTGGGGTACGGTCAAGCGGTGGATCAGGGAAGAGGATTTTCCGGCAAAGAAGATCGACGGCGGGTGGCATAGCGATGCTGATCTGGTGCATGAGTGGCTGAAGGGGAAGATTACGGAAAGGCAGTGAAAAGCATTTCATTTAAAATGAAAAGAATTTATATCATCCCAATTACATCGTTTTTATTATGTATTGTGATTTTAAGTGTTTTGAATTACTTTAACATAATTGGGATATATGAATTCTATGCCAAAAACATGAGAGTTCCCTTATTTACTGGCTTTTTGACCATAGGAGGTTTTCTATTATCTCTTAAAACATTTGTTTTAATTAAACTTAAAGAGGGTTTATACGAACATCCTCTATATAAAGAACGGCTAAATGAAATGCGGCATTTAAACCCTAATATATCTTCATACGGTCCCTTGAAACGGTTAGGCACCTTTTTAGTTTATTGCGTATTCGGATCATTCCTCACATCAGTCATCCAATTTACGCTTGGCGTGATAGAATGCGACTGTCTAGCGGCATTCTGTATTTCCGTTTCCGTGGGAACCATGTCCGTTGTTTTTCTGGCCTGGTGGGAAATAAGAAAAAACCTTAATGAATGGTTTTCCATCTTAGAAAAGCATGATCAAAATGAAAGACATGTATGATCGAAAAAATATTAAAATTCAAAAAAACGTGTCGCAAACTAAAAGTAAAATATCTTATTTAAACCCAAAATCAAAAAATCTCTCGCAAACTCCTCTTTAATCAACTTCTCCATGCTCCCCATCCCGTAACATCCCAAATAATCACGTCTTATCCCAATTCCTCGCAACAAAAATTAACTCTTCTTCAGTCCCTACTTTTTCGCATACTAAAAGTAATCTCACACCAGAGCTCGAAATTAACACCAGTGCATTGGTCGGTAGGCGCTCGTGTTTGGCCTTCATTTCTTCGACCCATTGCACATCAGCTCTTTGCCCACGGTCCCGGCATTCAACGCTGATAGCCACCTTGTGGCCAGCAATAACGGACTCAACGTATATGTCCACCTCTCGCTCAGTACCCGTAATCCTGTCACGGAGAAGCTTCGACTCCGTAACGGTAGCACCCGTGGCTACATGCTTCTTTACCAAGAAGACGATTTTTTGAAATTCATTTGTTCTTTTCGGCATTCTACCTAATTCTTAAGCCAAACAGTCAATATGTGGATTAAAAGTAAACTTCGTACTTCCTAAAATATTGACAATAATTGTTGTTCAAAATCAGACATATTTCACAAGTATACGTTTAATTGACTTCTGGAAGTAATAACGGCAATCATATTTCATATAGTGCAAATAATGCTATATAAAAGACAAATTTCATCCAGTATGTCAATATATGAAATATCATACCTCAAGGCCGGTCCTCGGCCTTTTTTAATCCCCAGTCAAGATACAAAAAGTGATCGTACGCGGCCATAGGCGATCATACGCGGTCATGCACGGTTTTGGTAAAATTCCTGTGGTAGGCTGTTGCCACAATGAAAGGGCAAAGCAGCATGACTATGAAGAATCTTGGGGGCCGACCACCGAAATACAAAAAGAGAGAGGACCTGCAATACAAGATCGATGAGTATTTCGAATCGTGCTGGATCGACAAGATAACCCAGGTAACAGACAAGGACGGGAACATCACTGAATCGAATGTCCGGTATCAGAACAGACCTTATACGATTATGGGACTGGCCCTGCACTTGGGAATGACGCGAGAAACATTATGCCAGTATGCAAAAGATGGACGGTTTTCTGACATAGTCAAAAAGGCCAAGCAAACCGTTGAGATGTATGTCGAAGAAATGCTCCTGGTTGGCAAAAATGCAGCAGGCCCGATCTTCTGGTTAAAGAATCACGCGGATTATAAAGACAAAACTGAACAGGAACACACGTTCAATAAACCTTTTGTGATGATCAATGTCCGAAGCAGCCGAAATACAACAGACGCTTGATTTCGACACCGAGATAGCCCACTTCACAGAGCGGCAGCTTGAAGCATGTGAGGCAATCGACGACGGATTCAAGTTTATCCTGTATGGCGGGGCATTAGGTGGCGGGAAAAGCTATCTCCTGCGCTGGATTGCGGTGCGGCTGCTGATGGGTTTTTATTCCAGGTACGGCTTGACTGGTGTGCCGGTGATGATTGCCTCTGAAGATTATCCAACTCTGAAGGACCGACAGATATCCAAAATCACCCGCGAGTTTCCTGAATGGCTCGGGAAGTACCACGACGACCACAAAGCACACGGGAAATGTTTTATCCTGGCGCCTGAATATGGCTCCGGCATTATCTGTTTAAGAAACCTCGACGACCCGAGCAAATATCAATCAGCCGAATTCGCAGCGATTCTTGTTGACGAGTTGACAAAAAATCCCCTGCAGACATTTACAGATTTGAGAATGCGGCTCCGCTGGCCTGGCATCCCTGACAATGAGTGTGTGTTTATCGGGGCGACAAACCCCGGCGGTGTCGGTCACGGTTACTGCAAGGCATACTGGATTGATAGAGTTTATCCTCCGGAATTCATCGAGCCGATAGATTTCCGGCACCTGTTCAAGTTTATTCCCTCCAAGGCGGATGACAATCCTCATTTGGATGCGTCTTACTGGCAAGTTCTATCCACTCTTCCCGAGCAATTACGGCAGGCATTTCGTGATGGCTCGTGGGAAGTGTATCAAGGGCAGGCGTTCACGTTTTCCCGGCAGCATCATGTTCTTTCTGAGGCAATCCCAATCCCCCAATATGCGCCGCTTTACACTACTTTTGACTGGGGTTTTGGTGCACCGTTTTCCTGGCTGTGGTGGTGGGTGGATGCCGACGGACGCGGGTATATTTTTGCCGAGTGGTACGGCTGGAATGGCACACCCAACCAGGGGTTGCGATGGGAAGATTCAAGGGTGGCCCAGGAGATCGTCAGGCGGGAAAAGGATTTAACTGAAAAATATGGCATTTCTTTTGACAAGTGCATCCGGCTTTCAAACCCTGATTGTTTCCAGAAGAAGCCGGATTACAAAGGCGGAGGACAAGGGCCAAGCACGGCCGAGGTCTTTTCGCATTTTGGGTTGTACATGCAGCCTGGCGACCCAAGCCGGTCTATTAAGATTCGGCAATTCCGGGAACGGCTGAAGATCCCTGATGATGGGTCCATGCCGATGATGATGGTTTACCCATGCTGCGAGCAGTTCATCCGGACAATCCCGGATATCCCGGTAGATAAGAACGACCCGGAAGCCATTGACGATAAGAGCGAGGAACATTGTTATGACTCCGCTGCGCTGTTTTGTACAGCCCGGCCCATGTCCCTGAGAGTCCCGGAACCGACCAAGACCGAGGCGCAAAGGCATATCGAGAAGATCATGAAGCGCCATGACGATGATGATATCGGCGCGATGATCAGGGAACAGGAAATTCAACAGCGGTTTTTGCGTCACGAGTCCGCAAGAATGGTAGGTGGCGGATACAGTGATTTGGACGACTATTAACAGGGGGGAAGGGGAATGATCACATACGGCGAGGCCATAACACTTTGTGTGATTGCGGTGGTCTTTTCAATTTTGCTGATTTGTCTGGGGTTCTTCCTGGGCCGTTTCACGACCGGCAAGATCGATGATTTGCTTCCGAAGATCGAAATCAAGAAGAAACCGAAACCTGAAGCTATCGAGGACCCGTATCATGAGGCGATGTTTGGCAGGCCTGATATCAATCAAAGAATCCCGACGGTGGAATAAATGATTACCCTGGATCTGTACGTTATCTGTCAGGTGTGCGGCGAGAGAGTAGGCAAGGTGAATTGTAATCTGGCCTATCCGATTAATGGGAGCATGTTTTCATCGCCTGACCCTGATCATGGATACCCGCCACCGTTTGAGCCGGGTACTGACTGGGAATCGATGCTTTGCTCCTATGGGCGTATTCACCGGGCCATGCTGAAGGACAATGAGATCCTGACGGATAAGGGCCTGTTAATCATCCCGGAGGACGGCAGCACCCCGTATCTGACGGAGGCGCCGGAGGATCTGGATCGGGACAAGATTTGTGATCGGTCGTTCTCCCTCTCCGAAGAGAAGGCCTTGCGGCTTTCCCGGAAAGACCTGGGGATGATGGAAGAGGAAAAGAAAGAAGTCAATAAAACTCGACGCAGTAAGCGGAAAGGTGTCAACTGATGCCGGACAAACGGGAAACATGGCTCATACCGCCTGAAGGCCGTAAGGATGTGGGGAAACACGTTTTCGCTGTCCTGAATACGATCATCGAGGACAAGCAGCAGCTCGGGTTACACAAGAAATGGAATGAAAATTACCGCCTGTGGAAAAATGAGCACTGGAGGGCGAAATCATCGTCGAAACTGCCGCTGACAACCGCGAATCTTATCTACACCCATGTTGAGCGGACAAAAAACGAGCTGACGGATAACAACCCTACGTTCAACGTGGCTCAGATCGGTCAGGTTGATGAAGCAAAGAAACAGTTCGGTCTTGACCTGCAGCACACAACCGAACATTGGTGGATCGAGCAGGAACAGCAGGATGCCCTGGAATCGTCTGTTCTCAACGGCGAAATGTACGGGATTACCATCGAAAAGGTGGTGTTTAACCCGGATTTGGAAATCGGCCTGGGCGAAGTGGAAACCGAGATCGTGGACCCCTTCTATTTCGGGTGGTATCCGCTCGACCTGAAAAACCCCAAAGACATCAACAACCCGCGGAAATGCGAGGCGGTGGTTCATTTTTATCCCATGCCTATCCGCTATTTGTGTGAGAAGTATCCGGACAAAGCCAACAAGATCAAGGCGGACATGGACATAATAGCCGAGCTTCACGACGATCGGCGAGATATCGGGATGCACAAGGAAAAAGGCGAGGGTTCCAATATCTCAATCGGCGGGGCGATCAAGAACATCGTCAACTTTTTTTCCGGCCACGGAGAAGGTTTGCTGGAAGAGGAAACGGTGGTCTGTGAAATGTGGCTCCGGGACCGCTCTAAAATATATGTCGGCGATCCTTACGAAGATGAGGATGGCAAGATTGTCCGGGATTCGCAGCCGAAATACACCGGCGAGATCCGCTATATCCGGGCGTGTTCCGGGGAAGTTGTCCTCGAGGACAAGGATAATCCAAACATCAATCCGAACCTGCCGCCGGAAGAAGCCGAGAAGACCTATCTTTATGACAAGTTTCCCTTTGTGGCCGTCAATTCCGTCAAGGATACGGCAAGCGCTTGGGGGTCGAGTGATATCGAACAGATCGAATGGCTGCAGCGGGAGCTGGATAAGTCTCTGTCTCAGATGATTCTTGAAAAAGACCGGATGATCCGGGCGAAACTGATCAATCCCATGGATTCAGGCGTCGAAAATGAGGAATTGACAAACTACATTTCCGTTGTGCGCCCGTCAAGTCAGATGACCGCTCAAGGTCTCCGCTGGCTGATCCCTCCCGCCCCCACCGGCGATGTGCAAAGCGCCATCGAGATCATCAAGTCATTGCTTCTGATGATTGCCGGGACGTTTGACCTGGACAGTGCGCAGCAGGGCAAGAACGTCATCGCTTACAAGGCTATAGCAGCCCTTCTGGAGAGAGCGGCGACCATGAAACGGGGCAAGATCCGCAATTACGGCCGTCTGATCCGGGAGCGCGGGCGGATGTATCTATCCCACGTTATGAATTTCTATACCGAAGAACGCTGGATTACCTACAAGGACCCGTCAGGCGAAGAGGCGGTCAAGCCTGTTGTAGGCACGGAAATGATCATCCCGGCCAAGCTGACGGTGGTGAGCGGTTCCACGTTGCCGATATCGAGAGTGCAGCAGCGTGAAGAGGCGATAGAACTTTGGAGGGAGAGGGCCATTGATCAGCCGGAACTGTTGGAGCGCCTGGATATCTCTAATCGCGCCGAGATCGTTAAGCGGATGCAGGCCGGACCGTTGGGAGCGGCATTCGAGGCGTTGACCAAAGTAGGCGTACCGCCTGAATTCCTTGAATACTTCAGGGGGATTGCCGAAGCAGATCCCAAGAAATTGGATCAGGCGTTAAAGACCGGGCAAATGCCCTCCTTCCCTGAATTCGTCAAGCAGATCATGGCGGAAAAGGGTGGAATGCCGCAGGAACAGCCTGACCCTGAAGTGATGAAGGCACAGGCCGAGGTCAAGAAGATTGAGGCGGAAGCGGCACTGACGGCGGCGAAGATTCAGACGGAAGCCATTGAGCAACAGGTTAAACTGGCTGGCATCCAGTTCGACAAGGAAAATTTGACCATGCAGCGGGCAAAGGCTGTTCAGGAGATGGAAAATAACATTCGAAGTCATGACCGGGAAGATATCAAGACCGGGGCTCAGATCGTTTCCAGCCTGAACAATCGGCCCGGATACAATGAGCAGGGAGGAAAATCGAACAATGCCCATACTGAGTGATTTCGAATGCCCGGAATGCGGGGAAATCTTTGAGCAGCTTTGTAATGCCGACGATCAGTTTGGCATTTGTTTGACATGCGGCTGTGAGGCGAAGCGAATCATCAGCTTGGGACGCGTGTATTGCAGCAATCAGGATGCCCCCTGGCTGAGATCAGTGCTGGATGTTGTCGACAAGGACGACAACCGCCCCCATGTCCGGAATTTCCGGGAGAACCCGACGCGGGAGAATTACAAGGCGTGGATGAAAGGCGAGGGGATCAAGCCTCTTGACTATACCGATCATGGCGCCCCACCCGTGGCCCGTAAGCCCGAGCCGGTGGATCATGGCAAATTCGTTGATTTCATGATGCAGAAGCTGCAGGAAAGCCGGAGGCTGGAAGTCCGATGACCGAAATCCAGAAGAAAGAGATTATCGAGATCCTGAAGCAACTTGAATCACTGAAAAGGAGATTATTATCCCTGTTAAAGTAACTCCTTAACATTCACATATCGCCTAATTCTCAAGGCAGTAAACGAGAGCAAAGGCCACTTTCCGTTAATTCGGAGGGTGGCCTTTTTTTATTTCACCAAGGAGGAAACACAGCATGGCAACAGAAACTGGAATCGACGCTAACGAGATCGGAATGCCGTCCGATAGTGCCCAGGGTGGCACGGACGAAGGCAGCCGGGCCGAGGATTCGTCATCCTTGGACAGTTCGATGTTAAGCAGCCCCGATATTCGGGACTTAACGCCTGAAAGCGATGAAGGCGACGAAGGTTCCGATGACGGCCAGGGTGCCGCAGAAGAAAAGGACGGGGCAGGCGACCAGAATAAGGAAGCCAAAGCGGACGATGGGGAAGAGAAGCCCCAGGAAGGCCAGGACGGGCGATACGATAAAGACCCGGCGTGGCAGAGAATTATCAAACAGAGGGATGAAACGCGGGAAGAAAACATCAGGCTGAAGGCGCAGCTCGATGTTCTGGCAAAACAGCAGGAGGCAGCCCCGGTTGCTCCATTGCCGTCGGATTTTAAGGACCTGAGCCAATTCAGCGACGATGAAATCCGTGAGTGGATGGAAGATGACCCTAAAGGGTTTGTTGCGAATCTAACCGCAAAGATCCATGCGGACATAGAAATGAAAACTCAGCAGAAAGAACAGCAGAACGCCTTGAATCAGAAGGTGCATGCGACATTCAGTTCTTATGCCGAAGCAAATCCGGATTTCAATGACCTGTGGGAATCGGGGGAGATTCAGAAGTTCATGGATGAGAACCCCGGCCATAACGCGATTTCAGCCCATCAGATGCTAACGGGAGAGGCGCGGGTGCAAGCCCGTATCGATGCAGCGGTGAAAGAAGCCACTGAAAAGATCACGGCCAATTTCCGAGCCAAGCGCAATGCGGAAGTGTTGAGCGGCGGACCTGCCCGCCAGTCAAGCGGCGGTGCGGATGTGCCCGTGGAATTAACCAATACCAAAAAATATGGAGGGCGAACATCGGTGTTGACCTCGATCCTGCAAGCAAGCCGGAACGCATTGTCACCGTAAAACCCTTATTCGCCCTCTTCTCTATTCTAAGGAGGGAATAAAATGGCTCTCTCATTAACTGAGCTCGAAGCGACCACCAGATATTATTTCATGGCTGACGGGAAAAAGGCCATTGATATCTATTTCGAAGATTCATTTCTTATGGATCTTCTCATGAAGAAAAAGCGGGGAATCTGGGAACGGCCTGCCGGCGGTGAACGAATCCGTATCCCGTTGAACTACGACGAGCAGGAAGGCGGTTTTTATAACAAAGCTTCCATCCTGTCTTCGGATGACCGGGAAAGCATTCAGGCGGCATTCTTCCAGTGGAAGCACGTTTACGGCAACGCCACCATTCACCGGATTGATGAGCTGAAGAATGCCGGAGACTATGCTGACGTGCAGCTTGTCGAATCCCGGATCTATGGCGCCCAGAAAACGGCCCGGAAGAAGATTGCAGACCAGCTTTATTCTTCCGTTACCGACAGTGCCATGGAACTGACCGGCCTGCTTTCCCTGACAACCGGGCCTTCCAGCGTTACCTATGGCGGTATTGCTGAAAACGATCTGGTGTCTGCAGACGGCGTCACGAAACCCTGGGCTGCCAAAAGCACGACCGATTCGGAAAACATTTCCCTGGCCGTACTTCGCAAGCTGCGCAGTTCCGTCAAGGTTGGCAGCGGGAAAGGCGGGAAGCCCGACATCGGAATTACGACCGAGGATCTTTTCAACGTCATTTCCGGCGCGCTTCAGGTTCAGCAGCGTTTCCAGGAGGACAAGGATACCGTCAATGCCGGGTTCACCAATCTGGTTTTCGAGGGGATGCTGATTGCGGCTGATGATTACTGCCCGAGCGGTGATTTCTTTGCCCTGAATTCCAATTTCATCGGTTTTGCCGTGCACAAGAAGGGGTATTTCTCCCGCGATCCGTGGGCAAATCTGACCCCGACCGGCGTACCCGGCAAGTCCATGAAAATCTTCTGGGATGGAAACCTTGTATGCTCAAACCGCAAGGCACACACGGTTCATACCAACCTGAGCTAAATAACTTAACGATCTGACGATCCGGGGCTGATGCGGTCCCGGATCTCTCTCAATTCTTCTAAGGAGGAAAATAATTATGGCTACTCATGGCCCTATGAAAATTTCAAGTTTCTTTCAGGGTATCTATCAGCAGTCAGCGGTGCAGAAGGAAAAACTCGGCACTATCCGCACTTTGGACGACGGCCGGGTGTTTGCCTATGCCAAAAACGGGGCAGTTGACCTGGCCGCGGGCAAAATGACCCAGAGCCCGGCACCTTCCGCCAATGCCAATGATGAAGTTGTGGCGGCCGATGCTGCGGTGGGTGATCTCTCGATTTCCGTCACTTTCGGCGGGGCGGTTACGGCCGACTATTACAAAGACGGCTGGTTGTGGGTGAATGACGACACCGGCGAGGCTCATATCTACCGAATAAAAGGCCATGCGGCCGGAACTACTGCCGTCAAAGTTTATCTGTATGACCCGATCCGCGTAGCTGTTACGGCTGGCTCCGGTACGGTCTCCCTGATCAAGAATGTTCAGGATTCAGTTATCGTGGCTCCGACCACGCTGACTTCCGCACCGGCCGGGGTGCCTCTGATCCCGGTTACAGCCGCTTACTATTTCTGGAATCAGGTGAAAGGTCCCTGCCCGATCCTGGTTGACGGCACTATCGTCATCGGGCAGCACGTCCGCGTATCGGATGGTGTTGCCGGCGCTGTTGAGCCTCTGGACCGGGATGGATCGGACGAGAACGAACCGGCTGTCGGAACGGTCCTGTCCGTCAATGCAAGCGGGGAATACGGCCTGATCAATCTGGCGGTGCCCGGGTATTAATGAAACTCTTTGGGTTGCGCCTGGGGAAATTGAATTGTCTCCCCTGGGCGCTTCCCACCCACATAAGGAAGGAGCAAGATCATGGCTTTTTCAGCTTCAAAAACCGATGAAACCGTTTTCGGAAATAAACGGGTCACGATGGGCACATTTACCAATACAGGCGGTTCAACAGGCGGGGATATCAACACCGGTCTTCACGTCTGCGAAAAGATATTCCTGCAGTGCGGCGGTTCAGCTGTATCTGCCGATGCCCCTGCAATCAATAAAACCCTTCCCTGTGCCGGATCTTCGGTAACTTGTGTAACCACGGCTGATGTTGACGGCTGGTGGATGGCAATAGGCTATTAGGGAGGGGGAACTCATGACGATATCAGTCAATTCGTTTAAATATACCGTTTTTGGCGATAGAGCTATTGCCCTGGCTGATATTGCCTTTGGTTCGGGTTATCCGTCCGGCGGGGAATCGTTCAACGTGGAGCAGTTGTTCGGCATTCATGCGGTCGATGCCGTGCTTATCCCGCCCGTTTCCGGTGCTCAGTTCGGTTTCGATGAGACCAACCAGAAGCTGAAAGCATACCGAACGATTATGGCCGTTCAGCAGTTCTGCAACAGCATCCTCGGTTCTGCCAATACGGACGCACAAACGACGGACGGCAATGCTTTGCCGACGAATGGCGCGGTCATCTGTGCAGCGGCGACTCAGGCTGACATTGTGACGGCCCTGGGCGTCCTGACGGTGGCGGCCTCTCCCGATATCGCCCGAAACGTCTGCTTCTGCGTCACCAACGATAGCGGAGGCGCACTGAACCTTTATGTCGGAACGACTACACTCCGTGTCACCGGCACTTACAAAGGGAAGGCCCAGACCGAAGATATCAGCATTACCGTGGCGGATGCCCAGAAAGCGATAGCCAACGGGAAATACCGCTATACTTACGGGTCAAAGCCTTTCTCAACCATCACTTCGGTAACACAGCCCAATTATGAGACTGACGCCATGGCGGACGGTCTTAAAATCTCTGTCGGCCTCGGGTCTAAGATCGCCATTCTGAATGCCCTGGCGACTCCGGCTGCAGGCGATATCTTTCATGCGGACATCAAAGGAGCGGCCTACGATGCATCCGAAAAAGTGGATACGGCAAACAACACCGTCAATCTCGGGGCGTTGACCGATGGCGACGATTACTTAATCGAATACAACACGAAAGGGCATTCCGGCAATGAAGAGGTGGCGGATGGGACTGATCTTTCAGATCTGACCTCGGTCAAGGTCGTCGTAATCGGGGTATGAGGAAGGGGGATTGCTATGAAAAAATTTCTGTTCTTGCTTGGGATCGTCGCTTTTCTTTTTTTGATTCCCTCGGCCTACGCGGCCGGATCTTATACCGAATCAAAAGTTGAGGATATTTCCCGTGACGGCTCGATGTGGAAGCTCAAATTGGCTTATACGGGCGATGCGACGGACGGATCGGTGCCCGATGCGGCGATCAGCCAGGCAAACATGCTCTATTTGAGGGGGAAGTTCCTTTATCTGGTATCCGCCTGGCCCACCGCGGGCGGCACGGCTCCCGATGCGGCGGATGTGTCGGTTAAGAATGCCAACGGGACGGACCTTCTCGGCGGGAAGGGCGTCAACCTGATTCCAGCCTCCGGTGAGGCTGCAACTCATCCATACAGTACGACGATGTCGAGGTATTACTGTCCGCCTGTCTCATCGGATCTGACGGTTTCCGTGGCGAATCAGGGCACGGTTGAGGCCGACTTCACCATCGAATTGATATTCGTAAACAAATTGTAGGTGGGATGACAATGAAGAAAAAACTGCTCGCATTTTTACTCCTTCTGCTTTTGCCCTTGAACGTCTGGGCGGCGGAAGTAAAGCTCACCGGGCTTCCGGAAGTGACCAGCCTGACTCCGGCAACGGATATCATCCCCGTGGTTGCATCCGGGACGACAAGCAAAATAACGGTTGCCAATTTTCTTAAATCTCCGGTGTTCTCGACCTCCATACTGCCGATTGCCCCCGGCGTCACATCCATTGGCTCGACCGATGCGGAATGGGGGAACGTCTATCTTGGCGATTCAGCATCCATTTATTTCGGGACTTCTCAGGATGTCGTCCTGACACATATGCCCGGTTCCGGCCTCATGGTGGGTGGCGACAAACAATTACGCTTCCGTGATTCCGGCCTGTATCTGCATAGCGATGCTGACGGTTACCTCGACATAACGGCTGACACGGGGATTCGTCTGCATGGGGCCGTATTGCTCGATGATTCCGCCGTTTTTGCCGGGCAGGCTGACGGAGGAAATACCCTCATATCCTCGGCCACCGGCTGGTCGGCTACACTTCCATTCACCTTCAATTCTTCACTGAGACTGTATGACGGCGATTCCCATTACCTGACTGTAAGTTCGGCCGATCTTACAGGAGACAGCACCCTGGTGCTCGGAGGCGACACCAACACGATTTCTCTTACCAATGGAACGGCTGGTTTCTCTGTCGGTCCTGGGAAGACGTTCAACGTCACCGGTACACTGACGGACGGAAAATACTGCACCTATAGCGCGTCCGGCAATGTGATTGCCTGCAACAGCGACGGCGGCGTCGGGGGCGGAGTATCTACCGATACGCTCTGGGCTGCGGCAGGGGATCTGGTATACGGCACCGGGAACGATACGGCGGATGTTCTCGGCATCGGGACGGCCGGACAAATTCTGCAGGTCAATCTCGGCGCAACGGCTCCCCAATGGACAAGCGCCATTGCCGCTCAGTTTGATGACAGCGCGGCTCAATTCAAAAGTGCGACCGCGTCCAAAGGTACGTTGAAATTCGACCAGACGGGTATTTCCGACACCAAACTGGTTACCATTAAATACACCGCCACGGACAACGTCACGTTCAATCCGACAGTTTCATCAACATCTTATGGCCTGGGTTCCCTGAATTTCGCCACGACCGGCACGATTTCCGGCAAGATTCCCATGATCACCAAATCCGATGACTATGTCCTCGGAACGGACAGCGCCCAGGAAGCTTACGGCTACATGGTATGGATGTCCGGGAACAAGACGCTGACCCTTCCCGCGGTTGCGGCCGGCATGAACGTATGCGTCTATTCCACGGACGCCACGGCGAAAATGGTTGTCCCGAACAACTCCGACGGAATCCGCAACGGAACGGATATCCGGAATGCTGACGGGCACAAGATCACTTCAGCCGGGGATACGGGTAATTTTGTCTGTCTGGTTGCCGACAGCGCCGACGGCTGGACGGTTTTAGGAAAATCGGGGGTGTGGACCGATGAATAAAATAAAATGGATTCTTGGGATTGTTTTAACGGCTGCTATTTTGGCTGTATCGCCTGTAGGCGCATGGATGAGCGTTACGGTGTGCGGATGCCAGGGGGATGATTGTTCCACTACCCAGCTAGGCAACGTGATGAACGAAGGCTTTCTCGGCACGGGTTACGAACTGTCCTGGACGGAAACGATCGGCGACGGGACTGTGGACGAGGACTTTGCACTGTCCGGCACTCCACCGGCATATAGCTGTACTGAAGGCGTCAATATCACTTCCGGGCCGACTGAAACCTACACGACATGGGACAACGGTGAACCGATCAGCCGCTCCGGAGCAATTGATATCTACCTGGAACTATACATTGACGACGTGACCCTCGCTGATTCCGGCATCGGGATTATAGCAGACTGGTTTTCCGGATCATCAAGCCCGATATCGCTGGTGATTCAAAACACAGGAGGCACGTATTATCTTTTCGCATCCGGGGCAACGGACTCGACGCCTGCGGCAATCGCAAAAGATACCTGGTACCGGATCAAGATTCATTCCGATCCGACGGCTGAAAACTCGTATTTCCAGATTCTGGAAGTTGCAACCTGCGATACTGCTTCGGAATGCACCTTTTCCCGATCCGCCACGGTTGACGGGCGATACCTGAGAATCGGCGCCCCTGTCGGATGGGGAACCGGCGAGACCATAGATGTGGAGTTCGGATATGTCAATATCAATACGCCTTAGAATTCTGTTTGTTCTGCTGCTGTCTTGCCTTACGGCATCCGGATTCGGGGCGGATATCCCCGCCTTCCCGGAAGCGAAAGGTTTTGGGGCAGCATCCGTGGGTGGCCGGGGAAGCTCTTCTGGTCCTTATTCCTTCACAGTATATGAGGTAACAAATACCAACGACAGCGGCGCGGGATCTTTCCGTGCGGCTGTGGAAGCCAGCGGCCCCCGGTTCGTCATCTTCAAAACAGGCGGGACAATTACTCTGTCATCGGCTCTGACCATCACCAATCCCTACATCACCATTGCCGGACAGACGGCGCCGGGCGGCGGAATTGCCGTCAGGGGCGCGGATTTTATTGTCGAAACGCATGATGTCGTTATCCGGTATATGTCCTTCCGGCGTGGCCCCGGCGGAGACAACCACGGTATTATGGTTGGGGATAACGGCTCAACTAATGTCTATAACATCATCATCGACCATTGCTCCATCAGTTGGGCGACGGATGAATGCATGGGCTGGCAGTACCAGGTTCATTCATCGACTGCCCAAAACAACCTGATTTCTGAAGCACTGCATTATTCCACGCATTCGGGCGGGGCGGTTAACCACGGCAAGGGAGGCATGTTCGCCGGCCGTTACGGGAACAACGCCTACGACATGAAAGGGGCGTATGATATCTCCATCCACAACAATCTTTTCGCCCACAATCACGACCGCAATCCCCTGTTTGACCTGGCGGGGCGGGGAGAAGATGTCAACAATGTCACCTATAATGCCGGAAACAATCCACATATCTTCTATGTCCGTGGGGCTTTTACGGAATCCGCTTACAACGTCATCAAGAACTACGTAAAGAAAGGCCCGAACAGCGATCCGGCGAACTACACAATCGAACCCTATTATTATGGAGACGGGGCTATCTCCTGGGGCTGGTACGTCGAGGGGAATATCGACGGTTACCGCACACACGACGGATTGCCGGAGTATTACTGTTTCGATCCTTCCCTTAATTCCTTTCCTTCACCACCGCGGACCTATATTGCAGGCGCCCGGTATGCGATGAGTGATTTTCCGATATCGGAGAAATCCGCCATTGACGCATATGTGGATCTGATTTCCGACGGCGGGGCTGGGAACAGCAGAATGCTCAATGCCGACGGCACCTGGAGCAACCGCCGGGATGCAGTGGATCAGAGGATTGTCTATCAGATAGCCAACGGAACGGGAAAATGGATTGACGCACCGGGGGCATCGACCTGTATCGATGAATGCCGGGGATCTGTTTATATCCTGTCGGAAACTGATTATACCGCAGCCGGTGTTGACCTGGAAACCTATCCCCTCGATGCCGACGGCTGGCCTGACCTTGCCGCCGGGACAGGATACACCGACACAGATCATGACGGGATGCCCGATGCATGGGAGACCCTATATGGCGTGACAGATCCCATGGCGGATGAAGACAATGATGGTTACACGAATCTTGAGGAATTCCTGAACGGCACGACGCCACTGGAAGGCCCTCCGGCCAGCATTCGAATGATGAGCGTCGGGAGCGGTGCGTCGGTGTCCATCGGAGCCGGGGCTGTTTTGACATTTCAAGAGTGATCCTAAAATAGGGGAGGGCGGGAGGACAGTGGAAACATTAACGGAACATATCGACTTTGTTCAATTTATTTTTGGCATTGCAATCGGCATTGTCGGCTGGTTTGCAATCCGCACCCTGAAGCAAATTGACCGCAATCAGGCGGAGCTTTATTCGCGGCTTAACGTCCTTTCCGAACGATTTTACCGGCTGGAAGGTGAACACCGGGCGTTTCGCTGCAACTACAGTAATCATGAGGAACGGCCATAAGCATTGAGAAGATTTGCGGACTATCAACGGAAAAAGCCCTTGCCCTGTTTCTCTACGCAAAAGAACGGGATAGGGAATTCCAGGAGCTTCAGCGATCCAGCGTAATGATAATCATCAACACCGGTCATCCTCATAGCCCGAAGATGAACGATATCGCGGGTGATTTTGACCGCTATGTGCAAAAGGATCTTCTGTTGGCCGCCTGTTTCGATGCCGCGCGCGAGGTGCTATATGGCAGTAAATCCTGATGTATTGTTGCGAGATATGATTAAGAAAAATGAAGGGTTGCGGCTTACTCCTTATTACTGCAGCTCTGGGGTGCTGACTGTCGGTTACGGCCATAATCTTGCCGCGAATCCGCTCCCCGCTGAAATGCAGAGATATTTCGGTCTTAACGGGCAGATAACGACCACCATGGCGAATGATCTGCTGAAAAGCGACATTCTCAAGGCTACACAGGGCGCGGTTCGCCTGTATCCTGATTTCCATACGTTCAGCATGAGGCGGAAACACGCGCTGATCGATATGTGTTTCAATCTCGGTTACACCAGATTAAGCAAGTTTGTGCAAACGAATAATCTGATTAATGCCGGGAAATGGAATGAGGCCGCGGAGAATTTGAAATCAACGAAATGGTATTCACAGGTGGGTAACAGGAGCCTGCGTATATGTCAGATGCTGAAGGAAGGATGAAAATGTTTTCAGCCATAGCGAATTTTTTCAGGAGACTGTTTGAAGGAGGTGAAGCAAGAGCTAAACGCCTCGCCTATGCAGCCGGGATTCTTGTCGGGGCGAACAATGCAAAGTATATCGCCACGGCGAAGATTCTTCTCGCCACGGCGAACAAGAAAGAGAACACCCTGTTCGTCAACGCCCTGTTCAAGAAACTCTTTTCAGAGGTCATGCAGGAGGCGGAAAAGCCGGAGCAGAAGGCGGCCCTGGCGATTCTCTTCAGTGAATTGAACTTTTCCCCGGACATCGATGCAGTGCCGGACATTAAAATGCCGCTGATTCGGTCGGCGGTCGTCGGATTTATGGAGGGAATGACGATATGAAAAAGATAGCGATTATCTTTATTGCCCTGTTGTTTGCCGTCAGCGCACACGCAACCCCGTTTCTGGTCTGCGATCCGCAGGAGGGCGTGACGGGATATGAGATCATGGATAACGGAACAGCCTTATCGGCGGTTGACGCGCAAGCCGATGGCTCATTGAGATATGACCTCGCCGATATCGCAAAAGGGGAGCACTCCTATTCGGTTAAGGCTTGTAATATGTGGGGACGCTCTGAAGCGTCCGGAATCGTGATCATCAAGACGGTGCCGCAGGCTCCGGTACTCAAGATCGAGATCGTGAAATGATTCAGTATAAAAGAGGATATAAATATCAGCTTGTGTGCAACTGTTCGCTCGATACAGGCATTTCCCCTGGGCGGGGCGGGGTGCACACAGACTATATCGACCTCGACGAAAACGGAAAGCTGACCTGCCATAAGGGTTATGCCTGGGACGGGGCGAGCGGCCCGACGTTTGACACGCAGGACAGCATGCGGGCGTCACTTGGCCACGATGCTCTGTACCAGCTAATGAGGATGGGTTTGTTGCCTCTCTCGTGCCGTAATAAGGCGGACAGTCTGCTGCGGGAAATATGCGTCGAGGATGGAATGTGCCCGGCACGGGCTTATATCTGGTATCTGGGGGTGAGGATGCTTGCACAGCCCTATGCCCAATACGGGACGGAAAGAAAGGTTTTGGTGGCTCCATGACAGGTAAGTTACTGACAAATCTACTGCGATGGCTCGGCACAAGGTTAGATGGCAAAAAAAGCTACATCGGGGCGATAGGGAAAATCGTCATGGGCCTTATGGGCCTTGCGATGATCATGTTTCCCGATGCGTTGAGTTCTCTTGGTTTGCCGGAATTGTCTTTCGACGAATCTCTCAGCCTGATCCTCGGAGGATATGCTGTCTTTTCCGGCATCCAGGGGGCGGGACAGAGGGCGGCAATCGACAAGGTTGAGAAATGAGCTTCTGGGAGCGGTTCAGAGCATGGTTGAAAAAGAAGCCGCCTGTGCCGATCGTTCAACAGGATCATGTTCCTGAAACCGACAGGGACAAAAAACGAACGGTTATCAGGAAAATCAATATCCCGATATTCCGATGGTAAGAACAAGGAGAATTAACCTATGGCCCGGTTAATCACGGAAGACGGCTCACTTCTCATAACTGAGGACGGGGCTTATTTGACTGACGAATCCGGTGGGGGCGGTTCACTGTCGGCACAATCTTCAGTGACGACCGTTGCGGATCTGGTGGATGAGATTCAAATGCGGATTCCCGAAGGGCGCATTCCTGCCTTTTTCCCCTCGCTCAACCGGGCGATCGGTCTGCTGGCAAAACGGCTTTATATGCTCGAATCCGATCTTATTATCGGAGAACTGGCCGTCAATATTTATGCAAAGGTGACTTATGAAGCAGAAACCATCGCTTTTGTGAACGGCATAAATGCGACTGCGGATAGCATTACCGATTCCGCTTCACAGTTCCTGGCAAGCGGCTTCCTTCCTGGGATGCCGATCATTTCTGACAGCATCGGCAACCGTGGGCCTTTTCGCATCGTCGCGGCAAGTGAGGGAACACTTCTGCTGCATGAGTTGGATTCCGTAACAGAAAAAGATGCGGCATTATGCACGCTTTCGTCCATCAATTACGCCGGGTACTTGCCGGATGATTTCTGGGGATTCCTCGAAAAGCCTTATATTGCCGGATATCAATGGCATCTGCTTCCGCTGCCTTGCCAACAGGTAAAGCTGGCCTACCTGACACCCTCTGGAATGAAGACCGGAACGCCTTCATATTATGCCCTGAAAGGGAACCGGCTGGAAATTTACCCGGCGACAGGCAGCGACATTGTGATCGGCGGAAACTATTTCAAGAAACCGGCAAAATTGGCTCATATGGATGACATCATCCCATTTCAGGGTCTCTTTGATGATGTTCTCGTCGAATATCTCCTGATGGCCATCGATGGGAAATTGCCTGTAGCCTTTTCCGAACTGAAAGGCATGCTGACCGATGCGGTGGATGTGATTGTTCCGAAAAGGCAGAAAAGGGCGGCGCAGAGTATCAGCGGGATAGACTGGAACAGTGTAATGGAGGGTTAAATGAGTGCGCCTACTGCACCGACAACAACCACGATCTGCACGGAGGCTTTAAGGCGTTTCCTGAACGGTGCCACGCCTACGGCCGCCGATGTTGCCCGCGCCGAGTCTTACGGAATGGAAAAGGTCAAGCGGGATATCATGAATATCGGTAAGACCTGGAAGCCGTTGATTATCACTTCATATGACGTGACCAGGATGGGGGTTGCCCGGTACGCAAATCCTGCTGATTTCGAGCAGGATAATTCCGTGGGACTCATGACCGGGGCACACGCGGGAGCCATTTCTGCGGTAGCGGATGAGTCAAACGTTACCCTGGCCGTGAGTACGGACATCTCACAGAATGAAGCAGAGGGGAAGCTGCTGCTGATCACCGCGAAAGATGGAACCAGTCAGGCCCAGGAGATTGCCAGATACAACATTACAACGAAAGCATGTGTAATGGCCGCGCCTTATGAAACGTTGCCCGAAGCATCGGACGGATATCTGATCGTTACCAACATTACCGATCTTCACCGGATGCCTCAGTGGGCATACGATCAAGTGATGTATCCCGGGCGCACGGGTACGCCGGTGCGTTACGCCCAGTTGCCCGACGAATTCACCGGAAGGCTGGCCCTGCATCCTACGCCGAATACGATCTTTGGCCTTCGTCGCAAGTATTATGCGGATCTGATGAAGCTCGATACGGATAGCGATTTGTATTCAACCATTCTGCGTCGGTGGGCAGGTGTCCTTGAACAAGGAATATTTGTCTGGAAGCTCACGGAGGATGACGACCGCTATGCGGAACAGAACGGGATTTATCAGGGTATGTTGATGGCCTTGATGGGACACGACCTTGACGGCTTTGATCCGTCGAAAGTTCAGCAACAGTAGGCAGGGGGGAACCCATGGCGTACAGAGGCGAAACATCGATGATTACCTGCTCCAAGGGAGGACTGACAGGAGCAAGAAACATTGATGACATTCCGGATTACATGATGGTCTATCCTTCCAGAAACGTTAATTTGGAAAAGAACGGGCGGAGGAAGCGGGGAGGGACGGTCCATTATCTTGATGATGCCATTGCCGGAACTCCGAAGATCCTTGGTCTTTACCATGCCGATTTTGATGATGGATCGGGAGGCTATATCCTTGCGGCAACGGCTGACGGAAAGATTTATGCGGAACAGGCAGGGTCCGTAACGGAAATAGCATCCGGAATGGGGACGGTTAGCCCGTTTTGCATGGCGATGGGTGAGGAAAAGGTTTTTATTGCAGACGGGGTAAGTGTCCCGAAGGTATGGTCAGGAGCCGGGAATGTTGCGGATGTAGCGGAACCTGCGGTTGATTTTTCCTCAAATCCGATCTTCCAGGTTATGGTGCATTCCAAAGGCGCGTCGAAACGCATGCTGGCCCTGAACAACAAAACGCTGTTCTTCTCTAAGACATATGCGGCCGCGGGGGATATGGAATATTTTCAGACCGGTGCGGAAAGCATGGTCGTGGAAACCGGAGATGCTTACGGCCTGGTCGGGATGGCTGAGTTCGGCGAGGATGTGATCCTGTTCGGCCGCACAAAGGCTTACCGGGTTGACGATGACGATACGGATACATCCAAGTGGGGCTATGAGCCGGTCCAGTGGGAAGGTGGCGCATCCCATTGGAGGCTGATTGTTAAGACTCCGAACGATATCGTGGCCATGGCGGACGACGGGGAAATCTACTCAGTGACCGCCGTTACCTCCTACGGCGATTATAAGCAGGCATCGCTGACCCGCGGCTCGTGGATGCATGATTACATCAAAGAATACATCCGTCTCGGATATATCGAACATTTCCATGCCGAATATGATCCGTCGCTTCGGGCAATCTTTTTCTGGGTTGTGCGCAACGGCCATACGACCATAGACCAGGCGCTTGTTTACTTTATCGACCGCGACCCTGCAGAGGCGTGGATGGTCCATGACAACGATGCCGCCGATTCCGGATACAAAGCGGCGGCGGCCTGCCAGGTGAAGCTGCTCTCCGGTCCTTATCAGATTTTCACGGGCGATTATGCCGGAATGATCTGGAAGCTCAACCAGGCCAATCGGGTTGATCACGAATCAGGCTATTACGGGGGATTCAAAACGCCGAATTATTCCATCGGTGACCCAAGACTGAACAAGCATTTCAATTCTGGGCGGATCGTGATGATTCCCACAGGCAATTACAAACTGACGGTGAAGGTATGGGTTGATGGAGACCTTGCCGTTACCGGAGAATCAATCGACATGACCGGAGGCGGCGCTGTTTTGGGGAGGTTTGTTCTCGGAACGGACGTACTCGGTGGAACGGATTTGATTGATTCCTCATTCCGCATCGGCAGGGTGGGGAAGCGTATTCAATACGAATTTTTCTGTGCCGGGGCAAATGAGGATTTCTTTATATCCGGCATTATGACCGACTGGAAGCCGGTAGGAAAGAAGCAGTGAGGGATTGATATGTCTGGTGCTTTATTCAGCAGGGCAAAAACCTGGGTAGCGGAGATCCTGAACTACACGGACCTGAACACGGAGTTCGACAACATCCTCAATAATCTTTACCCGGAAAAGATCGATGACGGTTCGGCGACTGTGGCGCAGATGCAGACCACGTCCGACCCGTACCCTGATGGCGTCGCCTCTCTTCCAACCTCCCTGCAGGGTGAAATTCAGCGCCTCCGCTATCTTATCGCCCAGATTACCGGGGAAGCGAACTGGTATGTGGACCCGGAAACCACGCTTACTGTCCTGAATAGCATGGTCCCATGGCTGATCGACATCGATGTTTTCATGACTCCCGGGGAGCAAACGAACTGGCTAACCAATACCCAGGCTGAGGCGGACAGCATCTACGCAGGATACTGTATCAGCACGGGTGACCAGGATGCTGAAATCTCATGGCCGGTGGTGCTCTCAGCAGGGACATGGAAACTTGCAGTCATGCATGTCATGGGAAGCGACCGGGGGATTTACACGCCTTCCCTGGATGATACGGCGCTGGAGACCTTCGACGGTTATGCGGCATCGCCTTTTTGTAATGCCATTTCCAACATTGTCGGCATCACGGTAGCCACTTCGGGGAAATATACTCTCAAGCTCAAAATGGCCACGAAAAACGAATCTTCATCAAGCTATTACGGCGCAATCCAGAAAGTCCGCCTGATCAGGACGGCATAAGGAGGAGAGATGGCAAGCAGAATTAAAATTTGGGTCGACGATGAGATCCTGTACGCCGCCGATTTGAATGCAGAATTTGACAATCTTCTGTCTCAGTCCGTTACTCCGGATTCAATGGATGATTGCGCCGAGGATGCCCTTGCCATGCAGACGGCAGCCGATCCCTATCCGGGCGGTTCCGTTTCTCTGCCAACCTCGCTTCGCGGAGAAATTCAGCGGCTTCGCTATTTGATTAAGCAGATTACCGGAGAATCTTATTGGTACGTAGATCCGGATACTACATTGGCTGATCTTTACGCCGATCTCAATGCCTTGATCAACCTGTTTGATGCCAACACGATCCTTGCGTCGAATGCAGACAATACTCCCGGCGCCGTTACCGTGGGGGAAGATCGGATTGTCGGCCGGATTGCCGGGGGGAACATTACCGCTCTGACCCTGACGCAGTTGTTGGACATGATCGGTTCTTGCGTTGAAGGCGACATCCTGTATCGGGATGCGACCGGGTGGACAAGGCTACCTAAAGGGACGGCGGGGCATTTCCTCAAGCAGGGCGTCAACAATCCCGGATGGGAAAGCATCGACGGAAACAAGGGGCCGATCACAGTTTCCGGAAATGGGGCAACCTTTTCCATAAACAATAATTCTATATCTCAGGCGCATTTGGAAAATTACACCCCAGGTTACTATCCGATCTGGAGCGCCGGGGGCGGGGTAACGGCCTCGGCATCTCCGGTAAAGATGACAGGGATGAGGGTTGCGCGATACGGAACGGTGAGGGTTCGTTTTACGGTTACGGGTGAGCATTCAGGCTATACGGCATATGGGCAGATTTATCTCAATGGCGCGCCAAGAGGGGCTGTAAGGGTGGCGAATATGACTCCTTTAACCGTTGATGAAGATATAGCGGTTATTCCTGGCGATGTCATTGCAATTTATGCATGGAGCACATACGGCCATGGGTCTATGATAGGCAACTTCAATGTCATGACAGCTCTGCCTCTTAACGAGTGTGCAGCATAACAGGCGTATAAATGAAGATAAAACCCAACCGCCTTTACTATTACCGGCCCCATCTCTGGTACAAACTCTATTCCGCCATGAGGGATGAGGGCATTCCTGTTGAAGAAATGTTCTTCGAGGAAGATATGACCCTTGTTTCCGACACCGGGTTTTTCTCTTTTGCCGGGATACGGGACGGCATCCCCTATCTGCGGCACTTCCTTGTTTTCAGTAACAAAAGATGGCGGCTTCCCTTGTTGCGCGAACAATGCTGGAATTATCTCGAAAAACTCGGCGGATACAGAAAACTGCTGGCCTGCATCCACAAGGGAGACTGGCGCAGCATGGACGTTATTCGGGATGAAATGGGCGAGAATCTGAAAATGATCGCAGAGGACGAACAATATCAATGGTTTATCGTTGATCGGAGGAAAGAACAATGAAAATTAGTACCTATCTGGAAATTGACATTGAGACTGGCGCCATTCTTCGCCGGGATTGTTTTGACTATTCCGGTCCCGTGGCTCTGTGCAAGGGGGGAGGCACAACGGTCGTTCCGATGAGCGATGAGGAAAAGGCTCTACTGAGCACCCAAAACCAAATCCTGCAAAAGCAGATGGGGGCATACGACGATTATATTTCCCTGCAAAATGAACTGGAGCCGTTTACCCTCGAATCCATGAACCTGAAGCGGGACGAAAGAGGGAATATTGTCAAAATCCAGGAAAAGACCGCCGATGAAATCATGGCGGAAAAGAATCTGGCTCTGATGGGATACGATACAGCGGGGAACAAGCTCACCACCGATCAGATGCTCGGTTACATGACCGATGCGGAAAAGCAGGAATACAACATCACCCAGGCGGCCAACGACCGGCTGGCAAAGGCATACGCCGGGGAGCTTGACATTTCCCCCGCGCTGGAAAGGGAACTTTCGACGCAGCAATCGCAGCTTGAGGAAACCCTTGCCCGTAAGCTCGGTCCCAGTTGGCAGCAGTCCACGGCGGGACAGAACGCTCTGCGGAATTTTCAGGAAAGCGCGGGGCTGATCCGGGAAGAGGCGAGGCGCGGGCTGATTTCATCTCAGGAAGGGATCAACGCGGCACGGTCTAACACGGAAAGCCAGGGGTATGCCGATAATTCAAATATCGCTTCCCTGCTGTCCGGTATTCAGTCGGATAAACTGAGCCGGATGATGGGCGTTCTGGGACAGAGAAAAGCTGATAGCGGTTTTGATATGGCGACATCAATGTCCAGTCAGTACGCTTCAGACCGGGCAAATCGGCAAAACGCCCTGAATGCGAACAGAAAGAGCGGTTCTGACTGGTTGGGAACCATGGCGGGGTTGGGATCTGCAGCGATGATTGCGTTTTAGCGGAGGGGCAAATGCTGGATAAAATCGAATCGGCAATAGACATACTGAACAGCGTGGCCAAGTCTTATGGGAATCCGATCGTGTATTGCGGTTTCGGCAAGGATTCGCTGGCCATGTTGCACCTGATCCGTGAGGCTGGGTATTCATGGCCGATTATGTGTCACCGGGACTATGAGTTCCCACGAAAATGGCGTTATGCACATGCCGTCATGGAACGATGGGGCTTGTCCTGCTACGACTATCCTCCCCGCATGTGCAGCATCATGCCCTTCAGCGATATGTTTTGCGTCGGTATTCATTATGGGGTGGGGAATCAGGATTTGATATTCCCGGATACCCTGTACAAGCCGGAACGATATATTGAAGGCGAATATCTTTGCGCCCTGAATGATGTTTATTTGCAACCGAAATGTCACGGCTATGACTACCGATGGGATGTCGGATTGATGGCAAGCCGCGCTGCGGAACTGAAGCCTCACGGAAACGGTAAGTCACTTACCGTTTTTACCGGACAGTCCTTTGAAATCAAGAGGAATATCGGCAGCGTTGATTTCGCTTTTCCTCTCTGGTCGTGGACGGAGGAAGATATCTATAATTATTTCATTGAGAAGGGCATCCCCATCAACACCGATGTTTATGATGTGAAGGATGGCAGATTGATACCGAAAGCCGATCCATCCTTTGACCCGGATCGACGACCGGCCTGTTTTGAGTGCATGATGCCCGATAATCCCGTGTCTGTGTTCTGCCCGAAGATGATGTGCCGGGTGAATAATGTTTCAGATTCCCTTGTAACGACCACAATGCCGAACGGGTTCCCATCTACCGCAACCGAACAGAAAGGAGAATAGTCATGGCATGGCAAGCGCCCCATTTTATCTACCCGCAGCAAGGAAAGGAAAACCCGGTTGAATCGGCTATGAGGGGGTTAAGCCAGAGTCTTGTTCTGGCAAATCAGATTCGTGGTGTCCGGGATGCGAACAAACAGGACGCCCTCAATGCCGACATCAAGGCTGCCTATGAGGAAAGTGCTGCAAAGATCGCAGAACTGGAAAAGAACAATGTGCCGCAGGAGGCAAAGGGCAAAAACATCTCGCCTATCCCGCAGCAGAAAATAGATTTGACGGCTCTGACCGGGGTGAACGGCATTGCCGATCCGCGCGTTGGACAGTCGCCAATTCCACAGAGTGGCCCTTCCCTTAAAGACCGGGTTGATACATCCATAGAAAACAGAAAGCAGGATGATTTCCAGAACAGGAAAATTGAACTGAATTCGCAGATGGCGAATAAGATTATCGGTCTTTATTACAAGCACGGATTTGCCGACGAAGCGGCGAAACTGGAACGAAATTTCATGGAACAGGCGGCGAGCCTTGCGAAGATTGATCCCAGGGTGGCGGAACGGGTGTGGAACAACAGCCTGCTTTCTGACCGCTATGGCCGGGTAAAATTCAAGGATGCCGATGCGAAATGGAAGGAATTGAAGGATGGCAGCGGGCTTTACAATGAGACTGATCCATCGCAGATCGTAAAACATCCGCGCACTATCGATGATTTTATCGGGAAGGAATACAAACTGAGAGAAGGGCAGGAAGTCAGGACGATCATCCGAACTAAAGATGGAATCAAGGAAGTCACCCTGGCAGCCAACCCGAAGAAGAAAGAAGACAAACCGCCGGTAACAAGGACAATCAAGCAAGGTGAGTTTGAAATCACACAGGAATATGCCGGGAATGGAAAGTGGAGGCAGATAGGAAAGGCCCCCAGATATAAGAACGGAGAAGGTGCCAGCGGTAGCGGCGGTAACGGTGGAAGTGGAACGGCAAAGATCGGGACCGTCAGCCAGACTCGTAATGCCCTGGTGACAAAATATCTTTCTTTCGCGGGAGATAAGCTTTCGAAAGAAGACCGGGAGTATTATTCCGGCATGGATGATATCAATAAATCCGTCGATCTTTCCAGGCTGCGGAATGCTCTGAAGCCGTTCCAGCGGGAAGCATTTGACCGGATTCTGATCCGGGCGGAGGAATTCGCGGGGCAGGGATATAACCCGGCCCGGGCGGTGGATAATGCCCTGCGGGAATACCACAAGCAGTTTCCGGCAAAGTCAAACTCCAACACTTCCGCAAATCAATCCAAGAAGAACCGCAAACCTCTTTCCGCATTCGGGAGCTAAGCAATGGCATTCGATATTGAAGGCGCACGACGTGAGGGATATTCCGAATCAGAGATCGCCGATTATCTTGGAAAACAGCGGAAATTCGATGTTTCCGGCGCAAGAAAAGAAGGATACTCAGATGCGGAAATTATTTCTCACCTGACAGGACAAGCAGCGCAGCAACCACAAACGACGAATGATCAAGATAAGCCGGCAGAGAAAAGTGCGTTTCTCCGCCGTGCTGTTGGGGATACAGCGGTATCCGCATTAAAAGGGGCAATCGGCCTACCCGAAGCATTTGTCGGCCTCGCTGATATTCCCACAGGCGGGCGTGCGGGGAAAGCTCTCGAATCTGTCGGCTATAAACCAGGAGAGGCAAAGGAGTATCTTGACACCCTCTATTCCCCGGAACAGCGGGAGTCCAACCGGAAGGTAGCGGAAGCGGAAGGATTTGTCGGAACGCTGAAAGCTGCCCTTGAAAATCCTTCAACTATCGTCCATTCCGTCATTGAATCCGCACCTTCGATGGTGGGCGGCGGCGCAATCGGGCGCGGTATATTGAAGGTTGCCCCGAAGGTTGCCCCGTTCATTGCCGGAGCAGCCGGAGAAGGCGCAATCAGCGCAGGGGCAACAGCGGAACAGTTACGGCAGGAATCGCCCACAGGTACGATAACCGCAAAGCAATCGGCCATTGCAGCAGGATCGGGAGCCGGAACGGGCGCACTGGGTGCGATTGGCGGGAAGATTGCTCAACGGCTCGGAATTGCCGATATTGATACTTTGTTGGCCAGCGGTGTTAAAACGGAAACAAAAAAGAACATCCTTTGCAGGGTAGCGGAATCGGCGCTTTCTGAAGGAATGCTTGAAGAACTTCCTCAGTCTGCACAGGAGCAGGCAGCGCAGAATATCGCTCAAGGAAAACCATGGGATGAAGGCGTGGCAAATGCGGCCGCAACCGGAATGCTGGCTGGCATAACCATGGGAGCAATCGGTGGCGGTTTTGGCGGTTCTTCCAGTACAGGACAGAATGCAAGGTCAATAAGAATATCCGTGCAGGAAGGAATGCACAAGAATCTGGATGATAACGCTCTCGCAGAAGTAATTCAAAGTGCCACTGAGCTGGTTCATAAACGTCCTCACGATAAACGCCTTGCAGTCGCCCTGAATGAACTGCAGAACGAAGCGGCGATCAGATTACAAAAACAGGGGGCGACGCCTGACGTCGAAAATTCGACACCGGATGTCGAAACTCCCGATATACGGTTTGCTGGCCGGGGCGATGCTTTAGCTGGTAGTCTCCCGACACACGAAGAACTGAAAGCCAGGGCCGCAGCCAATGAACTGAATGTTGCCGACATCCTGAACATGAAGGAGGATATTCCCGCAGCCGATCCGGATGAACGAAATAAGATCATCCTGGAAACCATTGCGGCGAAACCTCTGGGCGGGCCTTCCTCTTATCAGCCGTCTTATGAAGAAATGGAAATGATGGAACGGGGCCTGGAAAATGTCTCGATGGATGAACTGGAAGAACATTTCCGTATCCAGAACGAACCTCTTGTCACGGAACCGGAAATCAGGACGGGTAAAGTATCGTCAGCCTCCGAGATCGTTCAACCTGGGGCAAATACGAGCGTCATGCCGGAAAGCCCCGTCAATACTGAAGTTACCTATACCGCCGTCAAGGGCGACAAGGTTTTCCCCAATGTCAGGACAAATAACGTCCAGGCCCTAAAGGATATGGGATTTACGGTGACGGAAAATAGGCGAGAAGTTTCACCGGAACAGGAAGCTTCACCAAAAGCCGAAACTCCCGATTTCAATGAAATGGTTGCCGAAGCCGCAAGATGGAAAGGGGCTGCAATTAAGGCCGATACCCGTTATGAGCAGAATGACAATAAAGCTCGCCTTGCCCATTCCAAGATGACCACCAAGGGTGATCTTGACGCCTACCTGATGAAGAAATACGGGATTGATGCGTCAACCGCCCGGAGTGTCAGCAATGAACTGACCGACAAGAACATAAAAGCTGATGAAACGGCCAATGTGGAGGATTATGCCGGTGAACCGTGGGCAGACGAGGCATTGGCTTATGGGGACAAAGAAACACGCCAATCTTCTGCCCCCGAAGGGCAGAAATCTGCCATCGAAGGGCAGAAAACCGTTGCCCCTGAACCCGCAACGGCAGCACCAGCGGTGTCCGTTGTCAAGATTGATGCTGTGGCAACCAGGGCGCAAATCAAGCACATCCTCAGTGAACTAAAACAAGCCACAAAGAAGGATGCTTCTGGAAGATATGTTGGCAAACAGGGTAATCTTGATCGCCTTTATGATTCCTTGAAGTATAAGATCGCCGATCTTCGGGAGCAGGGCGACCTTGATGTCGATACAGTAAGCCGCATTCACAAGTCCGGCGTTTACGGGGAAGATGTATTAAAGGAATATCTGCCCGAAGCGATTGCAAAAACCCCTCCCTTGCGGCCGGGAGCTGGAGTTTCGCCCGTCATGGAAGTGCCGCTGGAGAAAATCACCCTTTCCAAAGATGTCCCCCAGTTCAAGGAAGATGCGAACGAACATGGCGTTGTCAAGGGGCAGGAGCTGCAAGGGAAGGAATATCGCCGCTTCCCCATGAATCCCATCATTCTCTGGGAAAGAAACAATGGCGCTCTCGAAATCATTACGGGAAGGCATCGGTTTGATCTGGCAAGACGGCTGAATGAGAAGACCATTCCGGCCCAGATCGTCAAGGAAGCGGAGGGATTTACCAAACAAGAGGCATTGACTTTCGATGCCGAACAGAACATACTTGACAATCAGGGAACGGAGAAAGATTATGTCAATTATTTCCGAAACACCGAAATCACCACAACAGAAGCCAAACTTCGAGGACTTTTACGAGGAGCGAAGGCATCTTCCGCCTGGATACTGGGAAAAGACGCCACGGATCAGACCTTCAATGCCTATCGAACCGGAGGTCTTCGATTCAACCAAGGCGTAGCCATCGCCAAAGCCGCACCGGGCAATGAGCAGCTTCAGGTAGCCGGACGATCGTTTGTCCTGAAGCACCCCCGTTCATCTCCGCTGGAAATAGAGAACTACGTCAAGGCCATTGCCCAGTTCAAACCGACACAGAAAACGGAACAGGAAGATCTTTTCGGCTTTGACGATACGGCGATCCGGGCTGCCGAAGAGCAGTCCAAAAAAGCCACAACTGTCATCAATGCTTTAAACAAAGATGCCCGGACGATCAATTCCGCGATCCGGGGCGAAGGGAAACTTGAACTTACCGGAAATGCGGCTCGTCAATATGGAATCACAAACAGGGCGGACAAGGCGCAGCTTATCACGGCACGAAAGAAGGTTCTTGAACTGTTGTCCCGGTGGGAAAAGTGGTATGTCGATCCGGAACTGACAGCACAACTTCGGGGGATGGACTCGGATTATCTGCCTGTCTATGAAGTGTCCGAAGACGGAACGCTTGTCGAAGATCCGAATAAGAAATATAAAAATACCCGCCAGGCGGAATTATTCTTTACTCAGGGAGAACTTTTCAATGAAGTACCCGAAAATCCGGGAAGGACTCTTTATAGTAAGTCCAAGCCTGAAGAAACCGGAAAAGGATGGGGACTATCCTCAGACAGAGGAAACGTCATTCCCTACAAACCTGAATCAGGGACATTGCCCGAAGTCCAAAGCGAACCAATCGGACAATGGAGATCTTCCAGAGACGCAGTAATAAGCTCTGAAGACGCCGCAGTCATCGCAAGGGACAACCTTGCCCGTCACCCGCAGGAAGTGCTTGTTTCAATCGTTACGGGAGACGGCGGGAAAATTCTGTCAGTCAACCAGCATACCGTCGGCGGAACCAACTTTTCACAAATATTTCCTGAAATCCTCACCGGTCAGGCCTTGAATGTTCCTGGAGGCAAATCTCTGTGGCTCGTTCATAATCACCCCTCCGGACAGGCCAGCCTCTCCAGTGCCGATATCAATATGCGGGACAGGATAGCCTACCTTCTCGACGGCACTTCCTTAAAAACACGTTCAATTATTGCCATTACCAACAAAGAGTACAGCGCATACGGCGGCCTGGGTGAATCATCGGGAACCATGGCTTTGCCGGAGGCGCAAAAAACAGAGCATATTTTCGATTTGATGGGAAGAAGGTATTCCCGGATACCGGAAAATCTTGATTCAATCAGCAATTCCGACGCCCTTGCCTTTTTTGGCCGTAAATGGCTCCCGGACGGCGGGCTTATTCTGCTCAATCAAAGCAATGCTCCCGTTTCCCTTGTTAAGGTTTCTGACTATTCCAAGATACGTCCCGCTCATCAGGACATTCTTAAGGAAGCGGAGAAAAGGGTGGCGACTTCCTTTATGGTTTTTGATGAGGGGAAGGTGTTGACGAAAAGCGATTATAAAAACCTTGCCGCTTTTGCCAGAGATACCAACTTGAAGATCATAACCGCCTTTGACAAGAATGGCGAACAACATGAAGTTGTTTTATACACAAAGGCAGATGAGAAACCTTTTTATTCCCGCACAGGCAAAAAATTCCTCACCCCCGGTGAAATTAAGCAGGAGATTGATGAGATTGTCGCCACCGCCAAAAAGAATGGGACTTACCTGAAAGCGCCGAACGGCAAGGATACAAGACTCAATCCTGAACAGTGGGCGATGGTAAGGACTCAAAATTTCAAGAAGTGGTTCGGCGATTGGGAATCGGCTGCGAAGTACCGCTCGATCAATGAGCTTAATGTCATCAAAATTAACGCAGCGCGCATTTCCAAAGAAAATGCGCGGGAAGCATATCTCAAACTTAATCCGGTCAGGAATCTCCGTGATCAGAGAGAAATCCGCTTTGTGCATTATACCTTCGGTAAGATTGTTCGCCACAGAGGCAATGAACTGATCTTGAGGATAATTCCCAGCCTGGAGGAAATCGCGCAAACCGCAGTTCCTATTTATTCAGAAGCTGAACGAAATCCAGAGAAGCGGAGCAATGTACAAGGATATCAAAACTACTTGGGGAAAGTTGATATTGACAGCCAGGCATACTTTGTCAGATTGACGACCAGGGAATTGAAGGATACCAGGAATGAATTGCATAATGTTTTTGTATCAAACATTGAAATCGTAAAAGCCGGTTCAGAGAACGACATTTCCACGATTAGCAACGTGGCGTCTGGCTTTCCCCTTGCCGACTTTGATAATAGATTAAATGATTGGCTTCAAAAAGTCAAGCAGGACTCAGATAAAAGCTCCAAGATCATTGACGAAAACGGCGAACCGCTGGTTGTGTATCATGGGAGCAATGTTCGTCCTGAAGCATTTGATTTTAAGTATGGAGCTTATTTCAGCGGCGATAAGGAAAGGGCGGATTCCTATGCCGATGCCCGTGCGAGCTTTGGAGAAGGGAGTCCTGAAGTTACGGAAGTATTTCTCAATATCCGGAACCCGGAAATATTTAACGGAGAAAACGACGCTGATTTCGACAAATTCACGGCTGATAGAGAAAAAGACGTAGATTTGACCGCTCGCGGTTATGATGGCCAGATTTTGAAGTTCAATGATCCTGTCGATAATGACTATCGTGTCGTTTCGCCAAATCAGATCAAGTCCGCCACCGGCAATATCGGCACATTCAATCCGGACAATCCTGACATCCGCTACCGCCGGAATGTCCCCGCACGTGGCCTTTCCACTAACCGAATTCAGCAGATCGTTGACAAGGCGACGTCATTCCTGAAAGCCGCCCCGAAAATCCATGTTGTTCAGCATATCTCAGAAATTCCTGTTGCCGTGCTGGAGGATATGGAAAAGAACGGCATGCTCGATGATAACATGGAATCAGATGTTCAGGGATTTGCCTGGGAGGGGGAAGTCTGGCTGATTTCCGACAACCTTACCAGCAATCAGGAAGCCGTCTATGTCCTGATGCACGAACTTACCCACGGCGGCCTGGGGAAATTCTTTCAGGCCAATACGCCAAACGTGAAGCTGCGATCAATTCGGGTACGGTACAAATCCCTGATGGACGCCATTTATGAAACATACGGGAAAGAAGTCCGTCAGATTGCCAAAACAACGCATACCCACCTTGACGTTTCCACCCTTACCGGGAGGAGGCAGGCATCTGAGGAATGGCTCTGCAATCAGGCTTACGGGGCGCAACCGAAATGGTATGACCGGTTGGCGGCTATCTTCCATGATATCCTGAGGGCGATTGGTTTCAACGTCAAACTGAGCGATGCGGAAGTAAGAACCGTGTTGCAGGATGCCTTCCGGTCGTTTGGCAAACAGGAAGCACAACCTGAATATGCGAGATATGCCAGGAAGGAATCAGATGAATTTTCCCGGCAACTGGATGACTATGCCTCCGGATATCTCAAGCCAAGGGTTCCTGTAACTATTGGCAATACGCCTGATGTTCTTGAGAGATTGGGAATGAAACAACTTCCGCTGGTCATAACCCAGAACACAATAAAGAAGGTTACGGCAGATAAGCACGGAATATCTTTGGAAACACTGAAAAAGCTCCCATTGCATTTGGCAGACCCGATAATGATATTTGATTCTGCGACTGAGGCCGATAGTTTGGTGGTGATGACCGAGCTAAAACAGGACGGAAAAACAATCGTAGCGGCTATTCATCTCTCAACTGAAATAGGAAGAAACGTCGTAAATGATGTTGCGAGCGTCTACGGGAAGGACTCAGATAGAATATTCATTAAATGGATAAAGAATGGATTGCTGCGGTATATGAACAAAAAGAAAAGCCGTGTCTGGAGCGTGACAAGTGGGCTCCAATTGCCCACGGTGAGAGGCTCCATCCAAGGCTTTAAGAAAAAGATACTCTTTGAATATGATCTTGTCAAGAAGAATGAGGATGTCAAATATACCCGTAAAGGCGAACTTTCGGCTGAAAACGCCATGCAGAAAACCCGCGCCTTTGAACGGATCATGGAAGGCTTTGCCCGTGAAATAAACGTTGAGCGCGAGCAGATGAAGGAAGGTGTACTGGTTGAACATATGTTCATGAAGGAGCAGAATGCCCGATCAAAGGAGATTGTAGAAAACAATTACGACCAGGCTTTACGGATGCTCTATGGACAAGAACCTTTACCCGAAGGTCTGCGTTTCGCCAATCTTGCGGAATGGGTTGCCATGGCTGCCGCCGAGAGTGGCGACATCCAGACTCTGAACACCTTGGATGAAGTCTATGCCAAGCGGCAAGCCATGATGGGGCAGGAAATAGCCGCCGGATATGTCGAAGGATCACCTCTCAATGCCATCCGGGAAATCAAGAAAATCCGCCAGGATCTGAAGGAACGCACCGGCGCGGATATGGTTCCGAAAGAAGAACTGGAAGCCCTGCAGAAGAAGCTCGCAGAGACGGAAAAAGCCCTTGCCGACAAGATGGAAGAGCTAAAGAAACGCGGCGCGGAAAAGGCCGTCGATGAAATGCTCCCCAAAAAGAAGGAAAGGCCGCAGCGGGAGAGATTCGGCACTCGTAACACCCTGATCTCGGTAGAACGGCATGAGAATAACCGGAAGGCATTGCGCTCCGAACTGGGTCTGATCTCCGCAAACCCGATGTTTAACCCGAAAGTGCATCAATTACTGATCGAGGAAGCTCTGTTTTATCTGGAAGGCGGTATTCGATCCCTTCCGGAATTTACCGACGCCATGAAAGAGTATGGCGAAAAGGTAAAGCCTTATTTGAAGGAAGCATGGGAAAACGCTAAAGAGCAGTACGGCAAGGCCACCATCGAAAAATATTCCCAGAAGATCGAAAATGTGCTCAACCAGGGTGGCGATCTGTCCGAGGTCGGCCGATATGCGAACGAACTGGCAAAGGCTTTTATTGCCGGGGGCACTCAGGACAGAAACACGCTCGTTACCCAGGTCCAGAATATCCTGCGTGAATTTTTGCCGGAAATCAGCCGGGAAGAAACGATGGACGCAATTTCTGGATACGGGAAATATACCCCGCCCACCCGGGATGAAGTCCTCCGAAAGCTCCATGACATCAAGCGGCAGTTACAGGAAGAACGCAAGCTGATGGACATTGAACGTGGCCAAGCTCCCTTAAAGACAGGGAAGGGAAGGCCCGAACCGTCCGACGAGGAACGCCACCTTGTCCAGCAAGTCAAGGAGGCCATGCGGAAATTCGGGATTCAGACGCGGGACAAGGAATCCCAGTTGAAATCCTCCTTGGATGCAGTCAAGACCCGGCTCAACAATCAGATCAAAGATCTGGAAGCTCAGATTGCCTCCAAGAGCAAGATCGTCAAGACCAGAACCGGCGTCCAGTACGATGCCGAAGCAACTGCATTGCTGCATAAAAGGGATTCCCTGAAGAAGGAATTTAATACGATTTTCGGGAAACCGGGGATGTCCGACGAGCAACGGGCAAGGTTGGCGGAAAAGTATCTCCTGAAGGCCATCAAGGGGCTGGATCAGGCCATGCAAGATGTCAGGGCAGGTAAGAACCCCTACCAAGAAGGGCAAGTTAAACGTGAACCGATCAGCAACGAGCGCCTTGATGCACTCCGGGCAGAACGCTTGCAGAAGATGGCAAAGCTGAAAGAATACCGGGATGAGCCGCAGAAATTGGCAGCACTACGGGACAACATCAAGGAACTCAGCCGGAAGATTCGGGAAAACGACATTGCCCCGGTAAAGAATAACGCCTTTGAGACACCCACCGTTGCCATTTTCAGGAAACAGCGAGACGCATTGCGGAAAGAGATTATGACCTTGCGCCAACTGGCAAACCCGAAGAAGACCCCAGAACAGATCGCCTTGCAGACCTACAAGACCCGCCTGAAAAGTGAGGCAAAGAAACTGGAAGCACAGCTCAACGCCTTGGACTTCACCGGCAGGCCGAAACGGGAAACGATCCTTGACGAAGAGGGCAAACGGCTGAAGGCGGAACGGGATTGGGCAAAACAGGCTTACAATGCAGCCGCAGCCAAAAACGGCGAAGTCACCCAGGAAGAAGCCCAGAACATCGTAGCTCTTTCCAAGGCCATGATGGATGCGCGGGC